>Ga0209231_1000024_pt1 | contig 129731 bp, 166 predicted proteins | sample Deesub45470m_DNA_FD_188086 | JGI IMG/M metagenome (GOLD analysis project Ga0209231, IMG submission 188086) | Deep subsurface microbial communities from North Pacific Ocean - 450_OLKR46/470m Metagenome (SPAdes) (version 2) | ecosystem: Environmental > Terrestrial > Deep subsurface >...
CAATCAAGAAGGCCGCTGCAAAGAAACCTGCGGCCAAAAAGGCTGGCGCTAAAAAAGCGGCTGCAGCACCTTCCGCCACCGAAGCATAATATTAGTACTGCTCTGGTAACAGGCATGGAGCCCCCTTCTCCCTTGGTGGACTTGGGGGCTTTGTTTTGTCTGGGGTCTTGCTTAAGGTAGGGTGTAAGGGCAGGTGAATGGCAGGGTCCAGATTTGGCCGGTTTCATAATGCAGGGATTGTAAGAATTTTCCGTTTTCCCATCCTAGGGACCATTTACAAGCGGTGAAGCAACTTGTCGGATATTTTCCGTAGCGGCAGCATCCGGCCGTAAACCCAGAAGTCATTGTCTTGAGTTGCAGGATTGACTGTCAAAAGCCACTTCTGCGCCTGCAGGGGCCGGGGTCTACCATCGGAATTAGCAGATGGCTGGAAAACAAAGACTAATCGATCTGGCACCCTGTGTCTTGCCGGATTTCAACCTGATTGACATAACAGAATCCCCTTCCCTTTGACTTGCCCCCCTGGCTGGGCTACATTGCCAAGGTCTTAATCGTATGGGCCACTGAGAAAGAGAAGATTTCTGGCTGATGCTGAATCTCAACGATATCGCAATATTCACCAGGGTGGTTGAAGCAGGCAGTTTCACGGGTGCGGCCAGATTGCTCGGCCTGCCGAAATCGACCGTCAGCCGGAAAATATCCCTGTTGGAAGAGAGCTTGGGGGTGCGTCTGCTGGAGCGAACCACCCGGGCTCTCAGTCTGACCGAAATCGGCGCGACCTATTTCGAGCACTGCTCCCGGATCGTCAGCGAAGCCGAAGAAGCCCACCTCGCCGTGACCCAGATGCAGGCCACCCCCCGTGGCAAACTGCACATCACCGCGCCGACCGAGTTCGGTGCGCTCTACCTCGGTACGATCCTCGCCGCCTACCTTCAGCAGTACCCCGGAACCGAGGTCGAAGTCGAACTGACCAACCGGGTCGTCGACCTGATCGACGAAGGTTTCGATCTGGCCATCCGTGCTGGTTCCCTGCCCGACTCCTCGCTGATGGCCCGCAAAATAGCGAGTGAATCGGTCCTTGTCTGCGCCAGCCCAGGCTACCTGGAAACGCATGGCCAGCCACGCACCCCCAGCGAACTCTCCAAGCACGAGATGATCCTTTCGCCAGCCTCGCCCCGCAACCACCTCAAGCTCCTATCGGAAAAGGGCGAGGCGGCCAGTGTAACCATCCGGGGGCGCCTGCAGGTCAACAGCCTGGCCACGGCACGGGATGCAGCGGTGGCCGGACTGGGGCTGGTCGCCCTGCCCGAGATGATCTGCTGGGAGGATCTGCAAAGTGGCCGCCTGCGAATCGCGTTAGAGGGGTGGGCCTTGCCGGGCACCGGCATCCACGCCGTCTACCCCTCTCCCCGCCACCTTTCGGCCAAGGTGAAGACCTTTATCGATTTTCTCCAGCAATACCTTACGCCTCCGCCCTGGCGAAAAGCCTGATCCACGGCCTTGTCCAGCGCCTCGCCGCAGTCGCCCCGACTTCTCTCTCTGCCCCCTCGAACGGCCATATTGTTCCATGAATGGATCAATGTCTTCCAGATTTTCCACCTAGTTGTTTCACTAAAAACAATTTAAACTTTTTCCAGAAACAAAGCATATCCCGCCCGCCTGGGAGTACCTCCTGACCTCCAGGCTGTTTTTACGGAGGAAAATATGTTCAAGAAAATCACCCGAGCAGTGTTACTGAGCACTTTCCTGCTCCTGTACCTCACCCTCGAAATTGCTCTTTTTAAAGAACTCGGATGGCAGGGCGGTTTGATGGCCAGTGTTTTTTTCACCGCCTTTGCTGGGGCATCCCTTGCCAGCCTCATATATCGGCCAGCCTTTATGGACATTGACGAGGAATTGGATGCCGAAGCGAACAGAGTCGAGAGAGGAAATTGTTTTTGACTTCTCCAATCACCTGAGCAATTTGGCCGGACTGGGCCGGACAAAAACATTCTTTCCAAAGGAGAGCCTTGTGCGTTATTTGCAAGTATTGATGATAGCCCTGCTGATGTGGGCTCCTACCGCGAGCGCCGCCAGTTTTCAGATTGCCAAGGACCTGATGCTGGAATTCGAATTGCCTTCGCAGCGATGGCAGACTGCAACGGGGGCACCCGATCAGATCGTGCGCATGGTCGCCGGCGGCGAGGGTCCGGCGCTGTTGGAAAAGACCCGGCGGATGCTTGCGGCTAACGAACTGTATGTATGGAATCCCGCCAGCCATGCCTACCTGATGGTCGATGTCAGCCCGCTGAAAGAAGGGGACGCTGCCCCCTCCGATCGCCAGGTCATGCTCTCGGCCCGTTATGCCGGAAGTGCCCTGGAGGCCGAGGAAGGGGTGGCTGCTGTGCGCCACAGCACCATCGAGGCCAGTTTGAATGGAGTTCGTACCGCTTATCGGCTCGACGCCACGTATTCCAAAAAAGGCCAGCCGCACCGGTTTGCCGGACTGATCGGATTCAGTCAACCCTACTGGGTCTATTTTTATTACAACGATCCCATGACGGATGATGGGGACTTCGAAGAGATGGAAAGCATCTTGAAGTCCGTTCGTTTTCATCGCCATGTTCCCAACTGATCTTCGCCAGCTGCCGTGCAGGAACCTATGAACTTATCAAAGGAGAAGATTGTGACTGCATTTTCAAAACTAGGGCTTTGCTTCTTGATTCTGATCGGGCTCGCAGCCTGCGCCCCGACAGTTCACCAAAGCGAACACACCCACCTCTCCCAGGCTGCAAAAGCGATAGAGCCGACCCGAATCACCATCGACCAGGTACGCGAGCGCCTTGCTCAAGGCCAGGATCTGGTCTTTCTCGACGCCCGCAACGACGTCGACTGGGGCTTGGCGGAGAGCAAAATTCCCGGCTCCATCCGCGTCGGCAACAACCAGCAACTGGCGACCCTGGTGAAGGAGCTGTCGCGGGAGCGCTTCATAGTTCCCTACTGCACCTGACTGAACGAAGAATCTAGCGCCAGTTTGGCGCGAGCACTGAATAAGGCTGGCTATCCTCACGTTTACCCACTGCAAGGCGGACTGGATGCCTGGTTGCTGGCCGAGCTGCCCATGATCCCCAAATAACCCTTTATCCTCGGAAACAACGGGTTGATTTATCGGATCGTTTCTTTTTGAGTCCGACAGAAAATGACAAAAGCCCTCGGTCGCTGGATCGGGGGCTTTTGCTTTCAATGCCCGGTTTTTACCCAGAACATGGCTCCTCCGCCGCCGCGCTTTCCTTGCGATAAGGTGGTGCATCGCCCCTCCTGTCCACTGTTCCACCGATGAAACAATGATTCCCGAACCCCCCATCTAGTCGCCTCAAGGAAAACAATCTATTCTTCAATCACAGCCAGGGAGGACACCACTTCCGGCCGAACCCGACCGCCTACAGGTCACCCGTCACGGCCCCTCGATCTTTTACGCAACACCCGACGAAAGGAAATCAACCGATGCTCAAACCGCTGCTTGCAACCAACCGCGATCCTGCCGCCCTGGTCCTTAGGATCGCCCTCGGGGTGGTCATGTTTCCCCACGGCGCCCAGAAACTGCTCGGCTGGTTTGGCGGCTACGGCTTTACCGGCACCATGCAGCATTTTACCGAAAACATGGGCATTCCCTACATTTTCGCCCTGCTGGCGATTCTGGCCGAATCCTTCGGCGCTCTCGGCCTGATCGTTGGCCTTGGAACACGCATCGCCGCCCTCGGCGTCGGGGTTACGATCGGCGTGGCCGCCCTGCTGGGGCATTTGCAGCACGGCTTTTTTATGAACTGGTTCGGAAACCAGGCCGGCGAAGGTTTTGAATATCACCTGCTGGTGGTTGGCATGGCCCTGGCCCTGGTGATCCGCGGCGGCGGCCAATGGTCCCTGGACCGGCTGCTGGCAAATAAATAATAGGACATGGCTGTCACTCCAGCCCCTAACCAACGAAAGGATCTTCGACCCATGAAACGCTCTGTTCTGACCCTGCTTACCCTGGCCGCCTTCTCAGCCCCCTCGCTGGCCCTGGCCTCGAACTGGAAGATCGACACCGATCACTCGGCGGCCCATTTCAAAGTTCAACACATGATGATCGCCGATGTACGCGGCAGTTTCCCTGATGTTCAGGGCCTAGCCCTGATCGACGATACAGACATCACCCGCTCGCGCATCGACGTCACCATCGCCGCGGCGAGCATAGCGACCGGGGTGGAAAAACGCGACGCCCACCTGAAGAGCGCCGATTTCTTCGATGTTGAAAAGTACCCTACGCTCACCTTCACGTCGAAGCAGGTGAAAAAGACCGCCAACCAACAGCTCAAGGTCGTCGGCGACCTGACCCTGCACGGCGTGACCAAAGAGGTTGAACTGCTGATCACCGGCCCGAGCGCCGAGGGCAAGGATCCCTGGGGCAATATCCGCAAGGGGGCGAAGGCCACCGCCACGATCAACCGCAAGGACTTCGGCCTTGTCTACAACGCCACCCTTGAAACCGGCGGCGTGTTGATCGGCGACGAAGTGGAAATCGCCATCGACATCGAACTGGTCAAGCAGGCAAGCTGATCCGGTCGAAACGGCCCGGGGGAGGGGGCGCCCGCTGCGCTCCCTCCCCCGGGCCGTTTTTTCCCAGGGGCCTGAGCCTACCGTGACTTTATGCGGGCCGTTTACGGAGGCACCTGAAAACAATGAAGGATCGGTCGGAAAAACTCGGCACCGAAAGAATCGATCGGCTTTTGTTGCGGTTTTCACTCCCGGCGATTCTTGGCATGACCATCAGCGCCCTCTACAGCGTTGTCGACCGCATCTTTATCGGTCACGCTGTGGGCTCTGAAGGGATCGCCGCGATTTCGGTCTGCTTTCCCATCATGATGATCATGATGGCTTTCGGCATGCTGATCGGTTTTGGCGGCAGCAGTCTGCTGGCAATTCGCCTGGGCCAGGGGCACCTGCGGGAGGCCGAACAGATTCTCGGCAACGCGTTGGTTCTTTATCTCCTGCTTTCGGTCTGCTTTACCGGCCTCGGGCTGGCCTTCCAGACCCCGCTGCTCCGAGCGTTCGGCGCCAGCGAGGCGATTCTCCCCCTGGCCAGGGACTATCTCACCGTTATCCTCTGGGGCGTCCTGGTTCACGAACTCACCTTCGGCATGAACATGTTCATCCATGCCGGGGGCAATCCAAAACGGGCCATGCAAACCCTGTTGCACGGTGCCGGGCTGAACCTGCTGCTCGCCCCGCTTTTCATTTTCTACCTCGAGAGAGGGATCGCCGGCGCGGCGGTCGCCACGGTCCTCTCTCAGAGCATCTCTTCCCTTTGGGTCCTCGTCTATCTTGTCCAGGGCCAAGGCAGGCTGCGGCTGCGCTGGCAGAACCTGCGCCCACAACCGGCCCTGATCTGGCGGATCGCCGTCACCGGTTCCCCCCCGTGGGCCATGGCCTTGGCCGGAAGCGGCGTGCAAGCGCTGCTGAACAACCGCCTGCTCCTCCATGGCGGCGATCTGGCCATCTCGGTGATGGGGATCATTTACGCTGTCACCAGCCTGATCCGCATGCCCATCGCCGGCCTCAGCCAGGGGGCCCAGCCGATCATCGGTTACAACCTCGGGGCGCTCAATCACTGGCGGGTCCGGCTGACCCTGAAGCTTACCCTGGCGGCGGCGACGGTCTTTACTCTCGGCTGGTTCCTCGCCGTAGAATTCTGGCCCGGGCAGATCCTCCGCCTGTTCGGCGGCGGTGCGGGCTGGGAGGAGATGGGGCCCCCAGCGCTCAGGATTGTGCTGTGTGTCCTCCCGCTGGCGGGGGTACAGATGGTCAGCGCCAACTATTTCCAGGCCGCCGGCAAACCCCGGCTGGGATTGCTCCTGGCTCTCTCCCGCCAGGCTTTGCTGCTGATCCCCCTGGTGCTGATTCTTCCCAGGTTTTTCGGTCTCAACGGTATCTGGTTGGCTTTCCCAATCGCCGATCTCGTTGCTGCCTTGCTTTCTATCTTTTTCCTGAAGCAGGAACTCCATGAATTGACTACTGCTCAGGGCGCGCGACTCCTAGTGCGTTAATATGCACACTGACGGCAAACCAGAGGGAGAAACTGCGCCACTTCAGGCCGATGTAACCCAAGCAGCACAGGGTGCGCGAAATCCACAATGGAGATCTTTTTATGACAGAGCTGATGCCAACCATCTTCTTCGGCCACGGAAATCCGATGAATGCCATCTCCCAAAATGCTTACACGGAGGGCTGGATCGCCATCGGTCAATCCGTCCCCCGCCCCCGGGCCATTCTTGCCATTTCCGCCCACTGGTACCTGCCAGTTTGCGCGGTGACGGCCCAAGCTGCGCCGCGCACCATCCACGATTTCGGCGGTTTCCCCCAGCAGCTCTACGAGGTCGAGTATCCCGCCCCCGGCAGTCCGGATCTGGCTCGGCGCGTCCAAGAGATCCTCTCGCCGACAGCGGTGATCCTCGACCAAAGCTGGGGACTGGATCATGGCACCTGGTCGGTGCTGACCCACGTCTTTCCCCATGCCGATATTCCAGTGGTGCAGCTCAGCATCGACGAAAGGCAACCGCCGGAGTTTCATTACGCCCTGGGCAAACAGCTGACGGCGTTGCGGGAAGAGGGGGTGCTGGTCATTGGCAGCGGCAATATTGTGCACAACCTGCACTCCTACGCCTGGGGGAAGGGCGGTGTCCCGCCTTTCGACTGGGCCGTGCGTTTCGAGCAACAGGTGCGGCAATTGCTCCTCGAAGGCAAGGATGCCCAGATTGTCGCCTACGAGGCCCTCGGCCCGGACGCCATGCGTTCCATTCCAACCCCCGACCACTATCTGCCACTGCTCTATGTCCTTGGGCTGCGCCGGCCACAGGACCGGATCAGTTTTCCGGTTCAGGGAGTGGACGGTGGCTCGGTATCCATGCTGGTGGTGCAGATCGGATAAACCTGGCGAAAACAGCTGAAAGGAGAGTCACATGTGCAAGGTATTGATCGTTCAGTACAGTCTCTATGGACACATCTACAAAATGGCCGAGGCCGTTGCCGAAGGGGTTCGCGAAGTCAGAGGGTGCGAAGCGGTGATCAAGCGGGTGCCGGAAACCCTTCCCGGGGAGGTTTTGGAAAAAATGGGAGCGCTGGATGCGCAAAAAGGCATGGCCCATATTCCCGTTGTCACCGTTGAGGATTTGGCCGCGGCGGATGCAATTATCTTCGGAACCCCGACCCGGTTTGGAAACATGTGCGGCCAGATGCGCCAGTTCCTCGATGCCACCGGCGGGCTCTGGGTGAAAGGATCGCTCGTCGGCAAGGTCGGCAGTGTCTTTACCAGCTCCGCCACCCAGCATGGCGGTCAGGAATCGACCATCCTCAGTTTTCACACCACACTGCTGCATCAAGGGATGGTGGTCGTCGGTTTGCCTTACGCCTTCGCCGGGCAAATGGGGATTTCGGAAATCACCGGCTGCAGTCCCTACGGCGCCTCGACTATCGCCGGTGGGCAGGGTGAGCGGATGCCGAGCGCCAATGAGCTGGCCGGGGCCCGTTTCCAGGGGGCACATGTGGCACGAATCGCAATGAAGCTAATAGCCTAGCGTTCAAGAGGACCTTTTCCCTAGCCCGGGCTTATCAGCCCGGGCCTTTTCCATTGACTCCCGCAAGCGTTCTGCTAGCTTGACCGGATAACGCCGCTCGCTGGGTCCTCCATCCAAGCCGCATCCATTGCCGCAGATGGCTCATTTCAGGCGATTTTGTTGCGGGAGTGCGGAATGTCACCTCGGTGCCATGCAGGGTATTCCTTACTTATGACATCAACGCTTCTGACCGCTTTTATTCCAACCTTCCTGTTCGTCTCTTTGACCCCCGGGATGTGCATGACCCTGTCCATGTCCCTCGGCATGACCATCGGTTTTCGTCGCACCTTCTGGATGATGTTCGGGGAATTGTTGGGTGTCGGGTTGGTGGCTGCCGCTTCAGTCGTCGGGGTTGCGGCCGTGACTCTTCGCTACCCTTCCGTATTTCTGCTGTTCAAAGCTCTTGGAGGCCTTTACCTCATCTATCTTGGGCTGCAGATGTGGATGTCCAAAGGGGCCATGGCCATCCCTGTTGGATTAGCTGGCGAGCGGATAAAAGTCTCGGTCCAACAACTCGCAGCTCAGGGATTTGTGACCGCTATCGCCAATCCCAAAGGATGGGCTTTCTTCATCGCGCTGTTGCCACCCTTCATCGATTATCAGCAACCTCTCCCCTCCCAATTAGGAGTCCTGCTGGGGATTATTCTCGGCATCGAATTTCTCAGCCTCGTTCTTTATGCCGCCGGCGGGCGAACCCTCAATCGGCTGCTACTGCAAACGGGGAACGTCCAACTGCTTAACCGGATTGCCGGAACCCTGATGGTGGGCGTCGGCATTTGGCTGGCAATTGGTTGATTTTTTACCACTTCTTTGACACGATCTTTGTGGCCAGAGGCATCAAATTCATCCCATTTTTTACTTGGAACCGCTCCGATCTCTGGACCAGGTGCATTCTCGTTGATCACTGCTCCTAAAACACCAAGCCCCGCCAAGTCTACCTGGCGGGGTTTTTCTTTGATTGCAGGCGAAAACAGATTTTTTCGCTCATCCTCGAAGGAGGGCATACCAGAAACAAGGGTGGCCTTGTGACCACCCTTGGTCATTCAAATGTACCTTCCTCCGTTTTTTGATCCGTTGCGCCGCCTTGAGCCGTCCTATTTGTAAGACCCGAAAAAATCACCAAGTGGCAATGAGAATTATACCCTCGGCAGGGACTGGAACAGCTCCCGGTTCCCATCCATCCGGGCAACGATGAAATCGATGGTGGCGCGCACGCGGGCAAGCTGCCGCGAGTCAGGATTGACCTGCAGCCAGAAACTGCGCTCGACAAAGGCTTCGGGCAGGACCGGCACCAAAGCCCCCTGGGGTGCTGCCATGAAGTAGGGAAGCACGCCGATCCCCGCTCCGGCGATCACGGCGTGGAGTTGGGCAATCACAGTACTGCTCCTAAAACGAGGCGTCAGTCCGGGATGGACCTCGTCCATGAACTTCAGGTTGTCGTCATAGAGCAGATGGTCGATGTAGCCAACCATTCGGTGACCAGGCAGATCCTCGCGACGGCGGATCGCGGGTTGCTTGGCCAGGTAATCTCTGGTGGCGAAAAGACCCAACCGGTAATCGATCAGTTTGCGCGCGACGATGTTGCCCCTGGTCGGTTTGGTGATGGTGATCAGAAGGTCGACTTCCCGTTTGCTGAGGCTGTAGTACATTGGCACCGCCATCAGCTCGATGTCGAGTTGCGGTTGCTCTGCTTGAAAACTACCGAGCTGGGCCGCCAGAAAAAAGTTGCCCAGTCCGTCCGGGGCGCCGATGCGAATAGTCCCGGAGAGCAGGTTGTCCTTGCCGGAAATGCCGGCTTCCAGGTTGATCACGGTGCTTTCGATCTGCTCGGCGTAGGGCAGGAGTTTCTCCCCGGCGGGGGTGAGGCGACACCCTTTTTCGGTGCGCTGAAACAGCCTGGTCTCCAAGGTTGCTTCCAGGGCCGAGATCCTCCTCGAGACTGTGCTGTGGGTCACCATGAGCTGCTCGGCGGCGGCAACGAACGAGCGGGTCCGGCTGGCGGCAAGAAAAAATCTCATATCATCCCAGTTTTGCGCCATATCTCCTCCTGTGATGCTGAATCGCGCCTAGCTGATCATATTTGCACAGCTACTTGGCTTTTATCAACATTTACTAATGTCTATTTTGTGGTCTATGTTAACTGCAAGAATTGATTTCAGGAGATTTTGAACCCAAAAACTCAAAGGGAGGTGCCAGATGAATCAGCGGAACGTTGATGGTTGCAACAGAGGGCGCGAAGACCTGGCGGCCCTGGTAGAGCGGGGGAAGCGACTTCACTCGGAGGCAATATTCGAGGTTTTCGCCAAGTTGCCGGGTCTCGGGAAAGTGTTGGGGCAGGTTAAGGCCGCAACCCTGGACGTTGACGACTGCGAGGACTGTACAGCCGACAGGATCTAAACGGGGAGGATTTGTCTCGACCGCCAGGCGGAAACAGATTTTTCTGGTCATCCTCGAAGGATGGCATACCAGAAACAAGGGTGGCCGTGTGGCCGCCCTTGGTCATTCAAATGGACTCCCCTCCGTTTTTTATCCGTTGCACCGCCTCGACCCCGTCCTATTTGTAACCACTACCGAAACACCAAACCCCGCTCAGGTCGCCTGGCGGGGTTTTTACTGTAATGCAGAGGTAGCAGGAAATTGGCCTTTGGCCTCCATTTGACCTGTTGAATCAGTGTTGAATCAGTGTAATACAACATCTAGGACGAAGCCGTGGCGCTTGATTCCCTCTTTTTAGGCGCTCAAATTTCCGATCACCACGACCCAGAATTACATTGGCTGAGAGACAATATCCTGTGAAAATTTCGCCTTAATTCAAAATCGCAAAATTCCTCAGGCTTCTCTGGTCTCAGGCGAGAAGTTCAAAAGGGAGCTAATGAGTGCTGTGACCAAAGCCACTGTGATACAGAACAAGAAATAGCCATGGTAGCCTTGCCGGGCCACCAAAGCTCCTCCTATTACGGGCCCAAAGAAAAAGCCACCCTGTACCGCAAAAAGCATCAAATTGGCATTCATGGAGCGGAACTGCGGAGCGGAAACCTCGAACATCTTGCCGTTGATAGCTGGATAACCAACCCCCATACCTACTCCGAACAGAAGAGCTACCAAGGGGACGGCCCAAGTACCGGAGAGATGATCCAACGTGAGATAGCCACTCGCTATAAGAAGGAAAGAAGCGACCATCAGCCAAACCTTGTTCATGGAATCAAATAGTCGTCCTGCCAAAATCCGGATGACGATCATCAACCCAGTTTGTACCGCGAAGAAGCTGCCGACGTTGGCCAGTCCCAGCTGAGTTGCAAATCCCTTGAAAAGAAAAAAGATACTTCCCCAGAGGGTGAAATAACTTAGATTGGTCAGTAGGAGGAGTGGCACTCGTACCTCGGTGAAATTTTTCTTAACATTACCCCAAGAGGATAGGTTAGGCACTATTCCAGAATCTTTTAGGAGTTTCTGACTGCGGGAGCGGATTTTCAGAATGATCCATGCCCCCGGAAGAAAGAAGAGAGTTGCCAGTGCATAGCCGTGAGGGGGGGTTGGGATGTAGGTGGACAGAGCGTCCATTAATGTTGGTACCCCGCCATAGGGCAAGAGAATTGCCACCGAATATAGGCCAAAGGCCTGTCCGCTCTTCTCCAAAGGAATGATAGAAACAAAAAGGGTCATCACTCCGGCGCTCAACAAGAACTGCCCAAGGCCATTGAAGATCCTAAGGAATAGAAGACCCCAAAAGGAGTGAATATAAAAATAACCAAAACCAGCGATTACCAGCACAAAGATACCCAGAAGAATGCTCTGTGGCGCATTTTTGGCATTTAAGGAGGGACTTACTATTAAAAAGAGGACCATGGCAGTCAGGGAATAGGCGCCGATTACCAAACCGCAAAGGTCCCCTTGGATTCCCAGGGATTGAAGATAGTTGAAGAGATTGTAATAGACTGCAACGTTGCAGAAAGCCAGAAAGGCAATAAGGCACAATCCGACGAATTCGAAGGAGAGCAATTTTGTCGGACGGTTTGTCACTGGAAAAACCTATGAGGACTTTTTTAGGTTTGACGGGAAGCCTTAGGCTGTTTGCCCCCTGGAATTTTCACTGCCTGTTCGATAGCGATAGGTTCCCTCGCCCAGAGCAATCAATTCACCTGAGGCGGTGACCACCTCGGCGTTGGACACATAAATTTTTCTTCCGCTGGCTCGTTTTCGGCCGATTACCCGGATTGTCCCGGCGCTGGCTTGGCCCATGAAACTGGTGGTGAGCGAAAGGGTCACCGCCTTGCGCTGGTGCCCCGGTATGGCACAGAAGCAGCCGGCAAAGCCGCAGGCGGTGTCGATCATGGCGGTCAGCACCCCGCCGTGAAGAACCCTGGCGCGATTGAGGTGCTGGGGGCCGATCTCTAGTTCGAGTACAGCGAGGTCAATATCCCACTCAGCTAGACGGAATCCGAGAAGATTAAAAAAACCGCTTTCCACGGAATCAAAATCACTTGGACCAATAATGATTTTCTGGTCAGGCATGGCTCACCTTGCAAAATAGAGATCGTGCAACTGGTTCAAGTCGATCTCGGAAGCTACCTTTGAAAGCAGGACTTTGCCGGTCTGCATGAGGTACACGTGGTCGGCCACGCTGACCGCCATGTGGGTGTTCTGCTCCACCAGGACGACGGTTTTTCCTTCCGCCTTGAGCAGAGAGAGGATGGCGGCAATCTCCTTAACGATCACCGGCGCCAGCCCCAGGGAGGGTTCATCCATCAGTATGATCTCCGGCTCTGCCATGAGACCCCGTCCGATGGCCACCATTTGGGCCTCGCCACCGGAAAGGGATCCGGCAAGCTGATCACGCCTCTCCTGCAACCGGGGAAAAAGACTATAGACCTTCTTCAGGTTGCTGCTTGCTTTGGCCCGTTGTATTTTTGGAAAAGCCCCCATCGTCAAGTTTTCTTCCACAGACATGTCGCGGAAAATCATTCTGCCTTCGGGGATCATTACAATCCCGCGTTGGGCCATATCCCAGGTCTGCGTACCGATCAGGGATTGACCGTCGAGGCAAATATCTCCCTTGGTTACCGGAATCATGCCCATAAGAGCCCGCAACAGTGTGGTTTTTCCCGCCCCGTTGGAACCGATGATGGTGGTCAACTTCCCCCTCTGAATGTTCAGAGAGAGGTCCCACAGGATGTTGATCGAGCCATACCCCGCACGCAAACCGGATATCTCAAGCATCGGCGTCCCCCGTGTACCCTTTGATAACCTCGGGATTGTTGAAGACCTCCTGCGGTGTACCATCGGCGATTAGTTGTCCGAAATTCAGGACACAGACCCGCTGACACAGTTTGGAGATGGTTTCGATGTCGTGTTCAATGATCAGAATGCCGATCCGGTATTTTGTATGTAGCCTTGACAGTGTTTCCATGAATTGGCGCTTGCCATTTGTTTCCAGGCCTGCCAGGACTTCATCGAGCAAAAGCAGCTTGGGATCGGTTGCCAGGGCTTTGGCGACCTCCAGAGCTTTGAGTTCGGTCAGGGCGAGCTCCGTGGCAGCATCGTGGTCACCCTTGTGGGAAAGATTGAGGAACTCCAAAATCTCCTCGATCTTGTCGTTATCAACCCGTCCGGTTCCAAACCGCTGTGCAACCATCAGGTTTTCCCGCACGGTCAGTTCATGCATCGGTTGGGGAATTTGAAAGGTGCGCCCGATCCCCATCCGCGCCCTAGCATACAACTTCGATTTCAGGACATTTTGGGTGTCGAAAAGGACCGCGCCGCTACTCGGGCGGGCAAGGCCTGAAATCACGTTGAAGAGTGTCGTTTTGCCAGCTCCGTTGGGACCGACCAGGCCGACTACCTCATGGGAGCCGATCCCGAAGGAGACATCTTTCAGGGCGGTCAGTCCCCCGAAGCGCATGGTTATGTGTTTAAGATGCAGCATGGCACTCCCGTTTGAGTCGGAGTTTATTGATAACTTTTCTGGATACAAGGGGGACCAGTCCATCGGGGCTAAGCAGAATCATGGCCCCAAGGAGGACGCCAAGCATAATCTGATGACCGTGGGGAAGGATGTTTTTGAAAATGAGTTGATCCATGAGGTAGACCGCCACAGCACCGGCCAGGGGCCCTGCCAGGGTCCGGTACCCTCCGAAGATAGCCGCAACAATTGGAAGGACCGTCCAAGCGCTGTTGAAGGCGTAGTCAGGTTCTAAAAAATTGATGAAATGGGCGTTAAACGCGCCAATTGTGCCGGTCATGAAGGCAGAGACAAACAGCATCACGGCTTTGAGACGGGTACTGTTAACCCCGACTACGCGGGTGGCGTCCTCGCTATCGTGCATGGCGCGCAGTGCGAGGCCATAGCAACTCTTGCGAATCAGGTGGTAACCGTAGGTAAAGAGCAAAACAAGGGAGATGATTACGAAGTAGCCGCCGAGCTTGGTACTGAAATCGTAACCGAGAAAATGGGGTAATTGGGGAATGCTGGACAACCCTGCCGAGCCGTTGGTCAGTCCCTTGAACTCAGTCGCAAGAATGCGGAAGATGTGCGCATAGGCGAGGATCGCCAGGGCAAAATAAGGGCCACTCAGACGCAGAGCCGGCAAAACGGCAATCGCGGCTAGCATCGATCCGACCCCGCCCAGCAGCATGGCAGGGAAGACCGGGAAGTGCAGTTTAAGGGTTAGAAGAGCCGAAACGTAGGCGCCTACTCCAAAAAAAGCTGCATGACCGAAGCTGACCATGCCCCCCAAATTGCCCAGCAGTGCCCAGGCCAGTGCCACCCCGGCAATGGTCAGGGCGGCCACCAGCAGACTCATCACATAATAGTTGTTGCCGAGCAAAAGTGGCAGCGCGACGTAGAATCCGATGAGGATCGCGATCATAGTTCTGGAATTCATCCTCGTCTCCTTGAGGCGCCGAACAATCCGTTGGGAAGAACGAACAACACGAGCAGAAACAGCATCATTCCAACAAGCTCCTGCAGTGCTGAACTGTAGAGGGTAATGGTCAGCGATTCGGCAACGCCCAAGAGGATAGAACCAAGCAGGACGCCGGGAATCGAGCCGATGCCGGCCAAAACCGTGATCACGAAGGCTTTGACCGTCAGGTAGTGGCCTAGGGCGGGCTGAATAACGCTGCTGCAGTAAATTGCGACGCCGGCAAAGGTGGCAAGGATTCCTGCCACGATAAAAGACACCACCTCCACTCGCTGGGGATTGATCCCCATCAGGGTGGCAGCGCCCCGGTTTGAGGAGACGGCCCGCAGGGCCCTGCCATACCAGCTCCGGCTGAGCCACCACCAGAGGATTACCACAAGTGCCAGACTTAACCCGAAAAAAGCCAGTTCGCTGTGCATTGCGTAAAGAGGGCCCAGAACGACTGGTTCTTGAAACCAGGCCACACCAGTGGAATGAATGTCGGCCTTCCAGATGATCAGAACAAGATTTGTCAGGATGATGCCGATGCCGAAGGTGAGAATTAGAGAATTGAGCTCCCTGTTTTTGCGAATACTATTTAGCAGGAAATAGACGATAACGGACGTAAGGCACACCACGACCAGGGCGATTGGAATGGATAGCAGTGGGTTAAACCCGAACCTGCTTTCCACCATATAGGCAACGTAAGCGGCGAGAAGAACCAGTTCGCCATGGGCCAAGTTGATCACCTTCATAGTGCCGAAAACCAGGGCCAGCCCCAACCCGACCAGGGCATAGGCGCCACCAGTGAGCAGGCCGGAGTATATTGACTGTAAAACCAGTTCCGTCATCTTTTCACCGTGCCGGGGAGAGACGTGTATTGGGGCAGCGGGGCCCTGAAGACAAGGCCCCGCAGCATCCTGATTACCAAGGGACGCCTGGGAAATTCATTTTCCCATTTGCGAATTCCTTGGGCCAGACGATCGCGACCTTGCCGTTCTGGTGCTGAGCCATACGGTGTTGGAAGTTTGGATTGTCGCCATTTTCATCAAAAACAACCCGGCCAATCAGAGTGTTCTTGTCGGTATTGCGCAATTCTTGAGGCAAACCTCCCTTGGACAGGGTTCCTTTTTCATAAGCCCGCAAAATGGCTTCGAATAGCAGTTGGGATTGGACGTAGCCGAATTGTCCAAGATAGTCGGGTTCCTTTTTGAACAGTTGCTGGTAGGTTTCAGCGAATTCCTTGCCGTCAGGGGTATTGAATTCGGCAGGAAAAGGCAGCAGCGCAGTCCCGTAAACATTGGGCATCAAGTCGGGGAAATCACTGACCATCTGTGAGGTTGCCAACGACCAGACCCCCACCAGTGCCTTCACTGTGTCGGGTTTCATGACCTTCGCCGCCCGAATGATATTCACATAATCCGTTTCGTAGCCGACCATGGCGATGGCTTCCGAGCGGTCCTGCAGTCGGATTTTATTGATGACAGGTTTAAAATCCGTGATGGCTGGGTCGAAGGCGTGCATGGCAACCTTCACCCCCTTGGCGGTCATAGCTTTTTCCACATCCTTGGCCAGACCATCGGTTGCTTCTTTGGTGGAGTAGACAACGGAGAGGGATTTGATTCCCATGTCGGAGAGCAAGCCGATCATCGCCTTGGAGTAGCCGGCCGTATTATTGATACGGAAAAAAGTCTTGTATCCTCGCTTGGTCAAATCATCACTGACACCTCCCGAAGTCATATAGACCAGGCCTGCCTTGTTGGCGGTATCGGAAGCCGGACCAATGATGTTGGAGCCATATCCCCCGGTCAGCGCCACAACATTCTGGGAGATGAGCTTTTCCACGGCGGCAACGGCCTTTTCCGGGGCGGTTTCGTCATCGATCGTGATGACTTTGATCTTGTGCTCGGGGTGTTTTTTGTTGAACATCTCCGTCGCAACCATGATCCCCTCATGCATGCCGTTGCCAACGCGGGCAAGCTTCCCGGTCAGCGGAAGTTCCGACCCAACCAGAAACTCCTGTGCCTGAGCGTAACTTGTGCTCAGGATGAAACAAACTGTCATGAATACTGCCGCCTTAAATCCTCGCTTCATTTTTTCCTCCACTATCAGAAATGTTTCTATTCCAGGCTCAGGTTGAGGGTTCGGAGCACCTGGCCCAACCTGTCAGACGCAACGGATTTTCTTTGGCCGAAACTTTCTGCGTTGCCTACGCAGCGCGGATCATGTTTCGGGCAATCACCAGTTGTTGAATCTGACTGGTGCCTTCATAGATGCGGAACAGTCGTACATCCCGGTAGAACCGCTCAACGGCATAATCGCTGACGTAGCCAGAACCGCCGTGAATCTGTACCGCCCTGTCAGCGACGCGTCCGCACATTTCGGTCGCGAAAAGTTTGCAACATGAAGCCTCGGTTCCTACGTCTTCACCCAAATCCCGCCGCCGGGTCGCATCCAAGATCATGCAGCGCCCCGCATAGATTTCCATTCGGCTGTCAGCCAGCATGGCCTGGATCAGCTGGAAGTTGGCGATAGCCTGGCCGAATTGTTTCCGTTCCATGGCATAATGCAGGGCGTCGCTCAACATTCTCTCGGCCGCCCCGACAGCAACGGCGGCAATATGGAGGCGGCCCTTATCCAGAACCTTCATGGCCGTTTTGAAACCAACCCCCTCCCGGCCGCCGATAAGATTGGATGCAGGAATCCGGCAGTCATCAAAAATCACATCACAGGTGTGCGCCCCCTTCTGCCCCATCTTTTTATCGATTTTGCCCAGCGAAAGCCCCGGGGTGCCCGCCTCCACGATGAAGGCCGAGATACCATCGGCGCCCTTCTTGCTGGGGTCGGTCCGTGCCATGACGGTAAAAATACCCGCCTCGGGGGCATTGGTGATAAATCGTTTGGTGCCGTTTATGACATAATGATCCCCTTCGCGCTTTGCCGTGGTGCGTAGCGAGGCGGCGTCCGATCCGGCATCCGGTTCGGTCAGAGCAAAGGCGCCAATCAATTCCCCGGAGGCTAACTTCGGCAGGTAGAATTCTTTCTGCTCCTTGGTACCGTCGATGATGATGCCTTGAGAGCCGATGCCGTTATTGGTCCCGAAGAGAGAGCGGAAGGCTGGCGAGGTCCTGCCTAGCTCAAAGGCGATCCAGACTTCCTCTTCCATCGTCAACCCAAGGCCGCCGTACTCCTCGGGAATGGCCATTCCAAACATCCCCAGCTCTTTCATCTCCTGCACCAACTCTTCCGGAACGGCGTCGGTTTCGGCAAGAATCTCTTCGTTGGGCACCAGGCGCTCTTTCACATACCGAGAAATCGTTTCCAGAAGAACGTTTAGGGTTTGCTGGTCCTTGATCATGGTCAATTCTCCCCAGGTTTATTGTTGGGCCAATTTGGCTTCGATGTTTCGCGTCAGAAGGACCAGGCGAGGGCCTAGATCATCTTCGAGCATGTGCCGTCGCAGTAAAAAGGAAGGGCCACCACAGTTGAAGGTCAAAATGCCCGCTCCAGGCACGGGCCGCATGGATACTGCGACGCCATTGACATCCTGACGCCAGTCTCCAAACGAAAAACAAAATCCCCACCGTTCATAATCCCTCAAGGCTTGTTCGATACCTTCCCTGATTTTAGGCCAATCCGATTCATTGTGACGACGGATGTGGTCCATCAGATAATCTCTCTCCCCCTCTGGGAGGGCGCAGAGATGCGCCTTGCCCATGGCGGTAGTGGCAAGGGGAATGGTCGCCCCTGCCTCAAGGTTCAGGGTAAAGGTGGTGTCGGTGCACCTGCAGCTGTCCAGATAGACCATGTTTAAGCGGTCACGGGATCCCAAGGAAACTGCCGCGTGGGAATAGTCTGCCAATTCCTGCATATAGGGGCGGGCTGTTTTCAGAATGTTGGAGTTATTGAGCAGCGAGTAGCCCAGGGACAACACCCCCGTGCCGAGGTAGTGACGACCCGTTTCTTCAGAGTAGTTGAGGTATCCCAGCTGGGTCAGAGTGTGGATCAGGCGAAACACCGTGGCTTTTGGCAACCCGGTACGTTTGACGATGTCCTGGTTTCTCAGGGCTCTCTCTTCGGGGGTGAAACAACGCAAAATGTCAAGACCACGAGCCAACGCGGAGACGAACAGGCGGTCTTTGCTGTCGTCCTCCTCGCCTTGGTTCTCTTGGTTAATGTCGGCGTCTGGCTGATCGATTTTGGTTTTTCTCTCTTTATCCCTGCTTTGATCGCTCATCGCATATTCTCCGTTTGGCTTGGTTTTCTAATGCGGTCTTCCGTTGGCGTCTCGCTAGTTGTTTCATTTCTACAAAAAAGTTCTGCGTGTGTCAACAATATAAAACAGTGTTTTTTGAAATATTTGGTCCGCTAGGCGGAACAACTAATTTTTTAATTATTGTATAAATATTGCTTCATGGGTTTGATGAGGCAATGACTTGTCTTCGCTAGTTTATTCAATTAACTGAAATTTTATGAAAATTTTACCAAGGCGGAAGCGAAAGAACCGTTCCCTAAAAAAAATATTTACAAACAATGTTTCTTGGGCTACGCTTTTAAAAAATGAACCCGGTGATCCGCATAGCGGAACAATCTATGGGGAGGGAGGATGAAAACATGAACGAGGTTTTAGTAGAAATCCTTGAGGATGGCGTTGCGCTGATTCGGATGAATCGCCCCGAAGTCAAAAATGCCCTCAACCTTGCTGTCCGCCAGCATCTAATCGATCAGTTCACGGCACTTGGCAGCAATCCGCAGGTGTGCTGTATCGTGCTTACCGGTGGTGATGAGGTGTTTATGGCGGGCGCCGACATTGGCGACATGGTTGAGCTGGGGTCGGTGGATATGATGCTGCGCAACAGCCACCGCTTGTGGCAGGTCATCTCTTCCTGTCCTAAACCGCTAATCGCCGCCGTCAATGGCTACGCCTGGGGCGGGGGTTGTGAGTTGGCGATGCACGCCGACATCATCGTTGCTGGAGAAGGGGCCAGTTTTTGTCAGCCGGAGATCAAGGTAGGGATTATGCCGGGGGCCGGCGGCACCCAACGCCTGACTCGCGCCGTTGGTAAATACCAGGCCATGAAAATGGTCCTGACCGGCCAGCCGGTTTCAGCTCGGGAAGCCCTGGCTATGGGACTGGTCAGTGAAGTTGTGCCTGATACGCAGACCCTGGAAGCGGCCCTAAAGATGGCCCGCCTGATCGCAAAAATGCCGCCCTTGGCCGTTGCGCAGATTAAGGAAGTACTCTTGGCGGGTTTGGACGCCTCCTTGGAAACTGCGCTGATGCTTGAAAGAAAGGCTTTTCAGCTGCTGTTTGACTCTCAGGACCAGAAAGAAGGTATGAGGGCCTTTCTGGAAAAACGCAAACCCAACTTTCAGGGGAGGTAGGAAGGCATGGCACTGGATTGCAACTGTACCGACCTGACCCTTGGCATCATCGGTACCGGACTGATGGGTCGAGGCATCGCCCAAATCGCTGCCATGGCTGGCGTCCGAGTGCTGCTTTACGACGCCCGCCCGCAGGCCGCCGACGAGGCCAAGGCCTCCATCCAGGGGGTATTGGACCGTTTGGTAGAAAAAGGGAAAATCGGGGAGGCGGAGGCTCGCAGGACCGCAGAGAATCTTGAGGTTGTCGATGCATTGGCAGAGGTGGTGCCATGCCACATCGTCATCGAGGCCATTGCGGAAAACCTGGAGGTCAAACGCCAGCTTTTCCAAGCTTTGGAAGAAATCGTGACGCCCGATTGCCTGCTGGCGACCAACACCTCCTCACTTTCGGTTACGGCTATCGCGGCGGGGTGTCACCACCCGGAACGGCTCGGGGGGTTTCATTTTTTCAGCCCGGTTCCCCTGATGAAAATCGTCGAGGTCATTGACGGCGTACTGACCGAGGCCTGGGTCGGGGAGGCACTGACCGGTCTTGCCCACCGCATGGGGCACACCCCGGTGCGGGCCAAGGATACCCCGGGCTTCATCGTCAACCACGCCGGCCGCGGTTTCGGTACTGAGGCTCTGCGCCTGCTCGGCGAAGGGGTGGCCGAGTTTCATGAAATCGACCAGATCCTTCGGGAAGCCGCAGGTTTTCGCATGGGCCCCTTCGAGCTGCTGGACCTGACCGGCCTCGATGTCAGTCATCCGGTCATTGAATCCATCTACCATCAATACTACCAGGAGCCGCGATTCCGCCCCTCGCCCCTGACTGGCCAAAGGCTGGCCGCTGGCCTGCTTGGACGCAAGAGTGGCCGGGGATTTTACACCTACCGGGACCAGCGTGCCGAGCCCCTACCGCTTATCCCGGTCCCCTCAGTCAGACCGGCTCGAGTCTGGGTGAGTCGGGCCGATTCCCAGACTTATGCCCAGGTGGCGGAGTTGGTTACCGCTCTGGGCGGCACTCTCGATGAAGGAGAGAGGCCGCAGGACGACGCCCTGTGTGTCGTCGCCCCCCTCGGTCGGGATGCCACCGCTGCCGCTTTGGCCGAAAACCTCGATCCCCGGCGCACCCTGGCTATCGACACCTTTTTTGGCCTGGGTAAGCGCCGCACCCTGATGACCAACCCTGCAACCTCGCAGGAAATGCGTGAGGCTGCTCACGGTTTGTTCAGTAGCGACGGGGTGCCGGTCACCCTGATTCGCGACAGTGCAGGATTTGTCGCCCAGCGGGTGGTGGCTCTGATCGTCAATATCAGTTGCGACATCGCTCAGCAGCGCATTGCCAGTCCGCAGGACATTGACCGGGCAGTGACCCTCGGTCTCGGCTACCCGCGCGGACCCCTCGCCTGGGGCGATGCCCTTGGGCCAGAGAAAATCCTGACCATCCTCAATGAAATGTCCGCCTTTTACGGAGATCCACGTTATCGACCGAGTCCCTGGCTGACTAGGCGGGCCCGGCTGGGTGTCTCTCTATTGACCACAGAAGATTAATAAATCAGGAAGGTGACATCATGTTGGATGCCTATATCTACGATGGCCTGCGCACCCCTTTCGGCCGCCATGCCGGTAGCTTGGCGACGGTTCGTGCCGATGACTTGGCGGCAGAAGTGATCCGCGCCCTGGTGGGTCGCTCCCCCTTTGCCCCCGAGCAGATCGAAGATGTGATTCTCGGCTCCACTAACCAGGCAGGGGAAGACAGCCGCAACGTAGCGCGTTTCGCTGCGCTGCTGGCTGGGCTGCCAGTCACTGTGCCGGGTCAGACGGTCAACCGTCTGTGTGCCAGCGGTTTGGCCGCCGCCCTTGACGCTGCCAGGGCCATTACCTGTGGGGAAGGGGAGCTTTTTGTCACCGGGGGGGTGGAGAGTATGACCCGGGCCCCTTTCGTTATGGGAAAGGCCCAGTCCCCTTTTAGCCGGGAGGCCAAAATCTTCGACACCACTCTCGGGACGCGCTTTCCTAATCCTAAAATGACAACGGTCTACGGTGATCATTCTATGCCCCAGACCGGGGATAACGTGGCCAGGGAGTTCGGCATTAGCCGCGAGGATGCCGACCGCTTCGCCGCCGCTTCCCAGGCCAAGTATGCCAAGGCCAAAGCCGAAGGCTTCTATCTGGGGGAGATTCTTCCGGTTACGATTCAGACAGGACGCAAGACCCCTCCGGTGATCGTCAAGGAGGATGAGCACCCGCGTGCAGATTCGACCTTGGAAGCCCTGGCTAGCCTCAAGCCCTTGTTCGAGGGGGGAGTGGTTACCGCCGGCAATGCTTCGGGGATCAACGACGGCGCAGCCGCCTTGCTGGTGGGCGGCAGAGCCGTGGGCGAGCGGGTCGGCGCTAAGCCCATGGCGCGAATTCTCTCCGGGGCTGCCTCCGGAGTCGAACCTCGCATCATGGGGGTCGGCCCGGTGGAGGCGATTCGCAAAGCGCTGGCTAGGGCAAACCTGACCCTCGCCGACATGGATATCATCGAAATCAATGAGGCCTTCGCTACCCAGATGTTGGGATGCCTCAAGTTGTTAGAAATTGATTTTGACGACAGCCGGGTCAACCCCAACGGAGGAGCGATTGCCATCGGTCATCCACTTGGGGCCTCCGGTTCCCGACTAGCGCTGACCGTGGCCCGTGAACTTCAGCGGCGTCAGGGTCGCTATGCGGTGGTCAGCCTCTGCATAGGGGTCGGCCAGGGGCTGGCGGTGGTCCTGGAACGGGTCTGAGTAGTTGGTCGCTACCCGCCTTGGTGCAGCGGCCGAAAATTGATTGGAAGAGTGCGGATTGTCTCGCGCGGAAGGGAGAAAAAAATGCCAGGAGCTTTGTCACATATTCGCGTTCTCGATCTCAGCCGGGTTGTCGCCGCCCCTTGGTCCAGCCAGATTCTGGCCGATCTCGGGGCCGAGGTCATCAAAGTGGAGCGCCCCGGCCCGGGTGACGATACCCGCGGTTGGGGCCCGCCGTTTCTCAAGGACCGGGAAGGGAAGGACACCCAAGACGCATTTTATTACCTGGGGACCAACCGCGGGAAAAAGTCTATCACCTTGGACATTTCGACCCCCGAAGGTCAGCAGATCCTGCGCCGTTTGGCCGCTCAAAGCGACGTCGTTATCGAAAACTACAAGGTCGGCACCCTTAGCCGCTATGGTCTCGGCTATGAAGATCTGAAGGCGATCAACCCTCGAATTGTCTACTGCTCCATTACAGGTTTCGGTCAAACCGGTCCCTACAGTCATCGGGCAGGGTATGACTTCATTATCCAGGGGATGGGTGGAATGATGAGCGTCACCGGTGAACGAGAAGGCCTCCCCGGGGGAGGGCCGCAGAAAGTCGGTGTTCCCTTTGCCGACTTGATGACAGGCATGTACTCGACCGTCGGCATCCTGGCCGCCTTGAATTACCGTGAACTCTCCGGGGTCGGCCAACATATCGACATGGCCCTGCTGGATGTGCAGATCGCCTCCATGGCCACTGCACACATGTATTACCTTGTTTCCGGCGAGGTCCTCACCAGCTATGGCAATGCCGCAGCCAATATTGTCCCTTATCAGGTCTTTGATTGTCCGGACGGGAAAATCATCCTTGCCGTCGGCAACGATGGTCAGTTCGCCAAATTCTGCGAAGTGGCCGACTGCCAGAATCTGGCCAAGGATGACCGGTTTGCAGCCAATGCGAACAGGGTGCGTAATCGGGAAGTTCTGATTCCTATTCTGGAGAAGGTTTTCATGCAGCGCAGCAGGGCGGAGTGGGCCGAAGCTCTGGAAGAGGCCGGGGTCCCCTGCGGCCCGATCAACAACATGGCACAGGTGTTCGAGGACCCACAGGTTAAGCATCGTAAGATGCGGGTTGAAGTCCCTCACCCGCAGGCTGGAACCGTACCGTTGGTGGCCAGCCCGATTCGGCTCTCCGAGACCCCCATTGAGTATCTCATGGCCCCGCCGACCCTCGGCCAGCACACAAAAGAGGTGCTGCAGAACCATCTGGCTATGGATGCCGAGGAGTTGGAGCGGCTCGCAACATTGGGGGTCATCTGAGAAGCTCTTTGGGAGAACTGTCAAAATACGGCCCAATCTCGAAAGGCTATGCCCTGGATCCGCTGTAAAGAGGAAATATGAGCAAAGCAGTCAATACCCGTATAACCGAGTTTTACGATATCCGGTTGCCAATTGTTGCCGGATGCATGCAGCATCTTTCCACGGCTGATTACGTCAGTGCGGCGGCTCATGCAGGTATTATGTCGTTCCTTGCCGCTGCGAGTTTTCCGGAGATCGAGGATTTGCGCGCCGAGATCCGCAGGTGCCGAGATCTCTGTGGTGGGAGGCCTTTCGGTATTAACGTATCGATGCTTCCCAAGCTTATTGAAGGAGAAAAAACCGCCCAAATTTTTGATCTCCTCATCGAGGAGAGAGTGCGTTTCGTAGAGACCTCGGGGCGAAGTCCGGAACCTTATCTACCGCGTCTGCAAGCTGCCGGAGTCAAGGTCATGCACAAGGTCCCCGCGGTGAAGTATGCCCGCAAGGCCCAGGCTATGGGGGTTGATGCTGTGGCGGTGGTCGGTGCCGAATGCGGTGGTCACCCCGGAATGGACCTGGTGGGAACCATTGTCCAGGCCGCGGTGGCGGCCCGAGACATTTCAATTCCACTGGTGGTCGGAGGCGGAATTGGGACCGGGGCGCAACTGGTGGCGGCGCTGGCCCTTGGGGCCGATGGGGTCATCATCGGGACTCGCTTCCTGGTGGCCGAGGAAATCTGGGCCCATCGCAATTACAAGCAGCGCTTAGTCAATGCGGATGAGACCCAGACGACGCTCCTGCTCCAATCACTGCGCAACACTCTGCGCGCGCTGCGCAACGAAACCGCGGAGCGGGTCCAGGAGATCGAACGGGCCCATGGCGGCAACCTTGAACTTTTGATGCCACATATTTCCGGCAAGGTTGGGCGCAAGGCTTATGAAACCGGAGATACCGCGCTGGGGGCGCTGGCGGTCGGGCAGGCTGTGACCTTTGCCGACCGCATTGAACCGCTATCGGCTATTGTGGATCGAATGGAGAGCGAAGCGGCCCTAGCACTGGAGCGCCTGAGCCGGCTTTATGGCGAGTTAGTCAATTGAGAGAAAGGCCGAATGGCCCTGAGATGGTCTCAAGCAAAGGAGGGTCCCAAGGTGTTAAAGGATATTTTGCTTCACGTTGATCATACCCCGGCCTGCGCCAATCGGATTGAAGCTGCAATCAGCCTGGCCCAAAGACACCAGGCGCGACTTACCGGACTGTTAGTGACGGCGCATCACTCTGATTTCAGGCAAGAGAATCCCGAACGCATTGCCGAAGCTACCAGGGAGGAATTCCTGCGAAAAGTTTCCATGGCTGGTGTTAACGGTCATTGGAAAAGTGTTGATTTGGCCCATCCCGGCATCCGTGTGGAGGAAATGGTCAGTTATTATTCCTGCTTCACCGACTTGGTGGTGATCGGTCAATTTCAGCCTGGCATCGGTGATAGAACTATTCCAGCAGATTTGCCTGAAAGAGTGGTCCTGGGTTCGGGGCGTCCAGTTTTGTTAATCCCCTATGTTGGCGCTTACAGCCAGATTGGCGAACGGATTATGGTGGCCTGGAAACCGGGGCCCAAGTCCACGAGGGCGCTCAATGACGCCCTGCCTCTATTGCAAACCGCTCGGTACGTTCATCTTCTTTCAGTCGATTCCTCAGTAGATAGTCAAGCTGAGAACGAGAATTTGTGTGAACATCTGGACCGCCACGGGGTTACTGCGCAGATTCATAAAGTCCCGCAAGGGGATCTTAGCATCAGCGATGTTTTGTTGAACATGGTTGTAGACGAAGGCATTGATTTGGTGGTCATGGGAGCTCACGCCCAACTTCGCCGGGGCAACCCGGACCTGGGGATCGTGGGTAAGTCATTTTTGAGACACATGACGGTTCCGGTGTTGATGTCTCATTGAAGGACCGGTGAAATTCTGCGGCCTTCTGAGGATCATTTTCGGCTCCATGCCTGAGGCGAGATCTTGAATCCTATCTGCAAAGGACCTCGCTCGTTGAGTAGAGACTTCTGAATCGATACAGTGGGGTGCCTGGATGAGGGGTTCAAAACCCGCCCGCCTGAAACCCTGGAACCTTTATTACATATCACCGCCTGTCAGACGGGAAAAGCCCTCAATCTCCGGATCGAGGGCTTTTCTGATTTATCGCGATATTTAGAACAACTCCAGAGGAGCCTTCTTACGGGCCAGGTTTTGTGAGGATTATTGAAAACTCTCCGAAACTGCCCCGGAAAATATTTTAAGACAATCAACAAGACGTCCTGCCAAGCATGGTAGGGCCGCCTTGTTGATTCACCGCAACGGGGAAAAGGGTGAAAAGGCTCTTCGCATTAGAGGCCCTATTTTCGAGGACGGGTAACGAAGGGTCTTGATGACAATTACATTCTTGGGCGGAGTTTCTAAGTCGTCACATCTTCGCCGAGAGATTTGTTCTTTTCTCAGAGATCAAAATTTTTCCACCTCTTTAACCTTCTCTTAATGTTGTCTGTCCTAGACTGAGAACAACCTGAGAGAAGAAAGGAGGTTCCCATGAGCATCAGGCCGAGATTTTCCGCTGCCCGACACCCGATAGCGGGTCTTGAGGCAAAAATTAGAGATTGAAGAAGTCAACGGCTTCTTTGACCTGATTTGACTGTGCCCATCTTTCATAAGGACAGGAGACAAACATGAAAACCTTCGCATCGATATTATTAATCGGATTTCTGATGTTCTTCAGTACCGGCACGCTGCGCGCCAGCGACGATCATGACGGTCATGAGCGGCAAAACCGCAGCAAATTCTACGGTACCGTCGAAAAAATGCCGGACAATCTTCACGGGACCTGGATTGTAAACGGGCGGTCGGTGACGGTGACGCCGCAGACGCACATCGAGCAGGAATATGGAAGGGCTGCCGTCGGCGCGTTTGTCGAAATCAAAGGGGGATACGATGGCCGGGATTTTAGTGCCAATGAGATAGAGGTCAAGCAGGGCGCCCGGTCTGCTGCACAGGACGCCTCCTCACGCAAGTCGAAGGGTGAGAAACTCTACGGTACCATCGCCCGCCTTCCTGATGGGGGCCTGGTCGGCACCTGGATGATTGACAACAGGGAAATCCATGTCGACGAACGGACCCGCATTGATGAAAAACACGGAAAGGTGGCGGTCGGCACCCCGGTGGAAGCTAAGGGCAGCTACCGAGGCGAGTCATTCCGCGCCCAGGAGATCGAAGTGAAAGAACAGCGTTAACGACCGGGTGAAACCTTAACTGCAAAGGATACGATTATGGACTACGCCTACATGGGATTTAATGATCTGTTCGATCATCTGCTCGAACCGAAAAGATTGCGGAATGGCCAGGCCGATGCCACCCCGGTTGATTCGATCCCCAGGCCGGGAGCTTCGAAACCATTTGGACGCCGGAGGACAGATCCTCAGGCCGGCCGCGAGGGCGCAGCAGCATTACGACGGACGCAGCTGCCTTCTCCGCCAAACAAAGTCGAATGGAATCGCTAGTTTTTACCGCATTCCCGCTTGCTGCCCCTCCTTTGGGGTAATCTTAAGCGGAGGAGAGGACCTATGAACCTCGGCTATTTCCATCTCGTTTTAAACCATCTGCCCGTTCTGGGGGTCGTTTTTGGACTTCTGCTGTTCGCCGCTGCACTGCTTCGCAACAGCGCCGAGCTACGCCGGGCGGCCCTCTGGGTCTTTGTTCTCTCCGCTCTGGCAGCGCTCCCCGCCTTCCTGACCGGAGAGCCCGCCGAAGATTTGGTGAAGGGGCTACCGGGCGTGACAAAACAGGTCATCGAAGCCCATGAAGACTTTGCCTCCGTTGCCCTGGGCGCAGCAATCCTGCTGGGCCTGGCGGCCCTGGGCGCATTGATTTTGGCGGAGCGCTCGGCACGGCTGCAAAAGCAGTTCACCCTGGCGGTGCTCCTCTGTTCGGTCGTTGCCGCCGGCTTGCTGCTCCGAACCGCCCAGCTCGGGGGGCAGATTCGCCATACCGAGGTTCGGCCGGGAGCCCTTGCCTTCCAGGAGGCTGCGCTGCCGGGCGCCCAGGCGGACAAGGATGAGGACCACGACCGCCACCACCGCGACTGACACAGGTAGCGGGGCCGCCCGGGTCGGGGCGGCCCCTTTCCCTTTCCCCGGAGAGGTCGACATGAGACTGCTGATCATTGAGGACGAGAAGCCTCTGGCCAACGTTCTGAAAAAAGGCTTCGAGGAGAACGCCTTCACCGTCGATCTGGCCTTCGACGGCGAGGACGGGTTGTTCAGGGCCGAATACTACGATTTTGACGCCATCCTTCTGGATATCATGCTGCCGAAAATGGACGGGTTGTCGCTGCTGCAAGCTTTGCGCAACAAAGGGATCGTCACCCCGGTGCTGATGCTCACCGCCAAGCGGGAGATGAAAGATAAAGTGAGCGGTCTGGAGCGGGGGGCCGACGATTACCTCGCCAAACCGTTCGACTTCCCAGAACTGCTCGCCCGGGTGCGCTCGATTATCCGGCGCAGCAAGGGAAAGCCGTCCCCCGTCGTTATCATCGGTGGGCTTTCCATCGACACCAATGCCCGCCTGGTGCGCCGGGGGGAGCAGGAGATCGGCCTGAGCGCCAAGGAATACGAATACCTTGAATACCTGGCCATGAACAGAGATCGGGTCGTCAGCCGGACGGAACTGCTCAATCACGTCTACAGCACCTGTTACGATTTCGACAGCAACATTGTCGATGTTTACATCAGCAACCTGCGCGGCAAGCTGGACAGAGGGTTCGAACAAAAGCTCATCCATACGGTCCGGGGCAGCGGCTACATTCTCACCGAAAAACGGGTTTTTGGGGACTAAGCCATGCTGAGGAAAAAGTCGATCGCCGCAAGGATGTTTCTCTGGTTGTTTCTGGCAGGCCTGGCTGTGCTGGCCGTCGGGGGCGGGGTGTTGTATTTCGAGGTCCGCACGATCATCCTGTCTTCCCTGGATCGTGGGCTGGAGTCGGATGTGGAGATTTTCGCGGGGCTGCTCCACGAGGAGGACGGAGCGCTGGAGTTCGAATATTCGGAGGTGACCTCGGGGAAATTCTCCATTCCCCGCTCAGGGCATTATTACGAGATCTTCGTGGAGGGCGAACTCTTCGCCTTCTCCACCTCTCTGGCGGGGGAGCGCATCGAACCCTCCTCCGATCAACTCGAATATGCGGACCCGGAACTCAACTGGAAGGTTTTCACCGCCACCGGTCCGGCGGGAGAACCGGTCCGGATCATGGAACGTACCGGGGATTTCGCCGGGCATCCCACCCGTATCGTTGTCGCCCACAGCCTGGAAGAGAGCCGGGAGATGCTGGGCCGCTTCCGGGGCTTTCTCCTAAGCCTCGGGCCGGTGGCTATTTTGCTGATCGCCCTGGTCGGGTTGCTGATAGCCATCCGCTCCCTGCGGCCGCTGCGGGCCTTTTCCGCCACCGTTCACCGGATCACCGAAAAGACCCTCGACCAGCGGCTGGCAGCCGGGGAGCAGTACAGAGAGTTCAATACCCTGGCCGTATCCTTCAACGAGATGCTCGACCGGCTGCAGACATCGCTGAGGGCTCGCGAGGAGCTCCTCTCCGATGTGTCCCACGAGCTCAAGACCCCGGTGGCGGTGATTCGCAGCCACTGCGATATCTACCTGCAAAAGGCGCGGCCGGCCCAGGACTACGTGCAGGCGTTGGAAATCATCCGGGAAACCGCGGATGTCATGGGACTGAAAATCCGCCGGCTGTTAAGTACGGCCCAGGCCGAAGCCGATCTGATGACCTCAGGGAGATTCCAGGCCATTCCACTCAACGAATGCCTGCGCAAGGCGCGACTGACCGTGGAGCCCCTGGCGCGAGAGCGAGGGGTTGTCTTGTCGGAGCAGGTCGCGCCGGGTCTGCACGTGTTCGGCCACGAGGAGCGGCTCATCGAGGCCTTTTCGAACCTGCTGGAAAACGCCATCAAGTACAACCGGGAGCAAGGGTCGGTTACCATCGCCGCTTGCCAGGAGGACGGCCGGGCCCAGGTGCGGATCGAGGATACGGGGCGCGGCATCGAGCCAGAGGAGACGGCGCGGATTTTCGAACGGTTCTATCGGGGGGCAGGGGCTAGCGGGTTGGAAGGGACGGGGCTCGGTTTGGGCATCGTCAAGGCCATCATCAAGGCCCATGCCGGCGGCATCGAGGTCGACAGTCGGCCTGGGGAGGGGAGCTGCTTCACGATCACCCTTCCCTTGGCCGGCAGCTGATGCTACGGCTTTTACCGATCTGATCTGTTGAACGACCCGGTTTCCAGAGGCATGCCTCCCGCTGGAATGAAGAACAGTTAAAAAACATCTGTGGGTATCACTTTTTTAAAACTTACCACTACCGAAACACCAAACCCCGCTCAGGTCGCCTGGCGGGGTTTTTACTGTAATGCAGGACTTATTGGAATCGCTGGAAGTTTGCTCCCGGGTACAAGCCGGGAAACCGGGACGACTTATAAGACGGAACCGGGGAATCGGTCAGCATCTGGCCGACGTAAATCGTGGCCTTTCAAAAATTGCGGGCGAGCCTGTAGCTTCGTTGGGACAATGATCATTTTCCCCCTTGACACTGGCAATCACGGGGCGTAAATTGACTGAGAAGTCAGTCATGGTGGAGATTTATTGCATGTCATCTAAAAAAGAAGAGAAGAGATCTGCCCTCCTCCACGCCGCACTGGAGCTGTTTGCGGAGAACGGTTTCAATGGCGCATCGACAGCCCTTATCGCCAAGCGAGCCGGCGTTGCCACGGGGACCCTGTTTCTTTACTTCAAAACCAAAGAGGAGCTAATTCGCGAACTGTTCAGGGAAGTGCGCGGCCAGATTCATGGAATAGCATTCGATAGTGCGGGTGACATGTCGATCAGGGAGAAGTTTTTTCAGATGTTTTCCCGCATTCTCCGGTATTTCCTAGCAAACCCGCAGGAATTTAAGATTGTTGAACAGTACCACTTCTCACCCCTTTATAGTGGGGAATGCTGCACAACCGGGGAGAACGATAATTTTCGGAATTTTCTGATTCACGCCCGCAAGGAGAAGGCCATCAAGGATGTGCCGCTTTTGGTCTTGGAATCCATTGCTTTTGGACCGGTCATTTCGATTGCCAAGGAACATGCCAGTCGTGGAACTGTTGTTGATGACGCAATGATCGAGCAAATTGTCCGGGCGTGCTGGGATGGATTGAAGAGGTAAATTTTTTCCCACAAAATGACTGACTGTTCAGTTAGGGCAAGACGGGCGGAGGCCCAGTGGAAGAGGTCTTTCATTCGCTGGCCTAATGGGGAAAAAAAGGGACTGCAGTATCTTCGGCTTCTGATGGAGCGAAGAGTGACGAATGTCTGTTCTGTGGTGCCATGGGAACATGGATGAGCGACAGGGACTGATCGTCCGCGGTCGCGGAAAGATGCTTAAAGAGAAATCAAATCCCAAATAACCCCCTGATCGTGTGGTTGTTTGGATGAGGGGCTTTACTGATCAATTTGGGTTTCATAGAAGGTCCTTTGGAGAGCAGTTGCGCGACGCTTACCGGCGTCTGGCTGCTGCCCCCTGAGTCCTCATCGGAAGTTCGCCCATGAACGAAAAATGCAAACGCTCAAGAATCCTGCGGGCAACACAACAGCTTATCGCGTTGAACGGCTTTCACGGGACATCAATCTCGATGATTACGGCCTGTGCCAATGTCGCGGCAGGCACGACGTACCGGTATTTCGAGGACAAGGAGGCGCTGATAAGGGAAGCGTTCCAGGATCTTGAAGAGCGCGTTTCCACTTCGATTCAGCAAAAGCATCTAGCGGGAAGAACGCTACGCGAGCGTTTTCTCCACATTGGCAAGAGATTCGTCCACCATTACCTGACGTATCCGACAGACTTCCGCTTTACTGAGCAATTCTACAACTGCCCGTACGGAGTGGCTCACCGTCGCGACAATGTGCTGGCGGTTAACGGCGACAACGCTCTCCGGAACCTCTTCGAAGAGGCGCGGGGCTGTCATCTCATCAAGGAATTGCCGGACTCGGTTCTCTTCGCACTCGCCTTCGGTCCGCTCATTGATGTCATCCGAGACCACATCCTCGGCTTCATCTGCCTTGATGACGAGCTGACTGATGGCATTGTTGATGCCTGCTGGGACGCAATAAAAGTACAAGGGCAATAGACATCTCCTATAAATACAACGGGAGTAAGGCAAATTCAACTTCAAGAGGTATGACATGAAAAACAGCCCAAGAAAAACCTGGATCGCCGCAATCTTTTTCACGATGGGATTGACGCTGAGCGGCTGCGGGAACGAGGCCCAAAACACCGCCCCGTCGCAGGGGCCTCCCGAAGTCGGAGTCGTCGAAGTGCAACCGCGGAAAGTATCTCTGACCACGGAGCTGTCCGGCCGGACCGCGCCCCACATGATCGCCGAAGTTCGGCCGCAGGTGGGGGGGATCATCCAGAAGCGACTCTTCACCGAAGGCTCCGAGGTCAAGGCGGGCGAGGTCCTGTATCAGATCGACCCGGCCACATTTCGGGCGGCGCACAACAGCGCCAAGGCCGCCTTGGCGCGGGCCGAAGCCAATCGCAATTCGGTACGGCTCCAAGAAGAGCGCTATCGGGATCTGGTGAAGATCAACGCGGTCAGCCAGCAGCAATATGACGACGCCAGCGCCGCGTTCAAGCAGGTGGAGGCGGACGTGGAAGCTGCCAAAGCCGCCCTGGAAAGCGCCCAAATCAACCTCGACTACACCAGCGTCAAGGCGCCCATATCAGGACGGATCAGCCGCTCCTCTGTAACCGTCGGTGCGCTGGTGACGGCGAGCCAGGGTGAGCCGCTGGCCGTCATCCAGCAGCTCGATCCGGTCTACGTGGACGTCACCAAATCGGTTCCGGAGCTGCTACGGCTTAAGCAGGCTCTGGCCAGCGGCATGCTCAAGAGCAACGGAAACAAAGCCGAGGTCCGCCTGCTGCTGGAAGACGGCACGCCCTATCCGCATTCCGGAACCCTCAAATTCAGCGAGGTCACCGTCGAGCAGAGCACCGGCTCGGTCACCCTGCGCACGGTTTTTCCCAACCCCGACAAACTGCTGCTGCCGGGGATGTTCGTGCGCGCCATTCTCGAAGAGGGGGTCAACGAGCAGGCGATCCTGGTACCGCAGCGGGGAGTGACGCGAAACCCGGCCGGCAGCGCCATGGTCTTTGTGGTGGGGGCTGAAGAGAAAGTGGAGCCCCGGGTGATCACCGTTACCCGGACGGTCGGCGACAACTGGCTGGTCAGCGACGGGCTCAAGGCCGGGGATCGCGTGATCATGGAAGGGATTCAGAAGGCGCGGCCGGGGACCGTGGTCAAGTCCGTCCCTTTCGGCAACCCGACGGTGGCAGCAGTCAGGTAAATCGTCCCAGACCCTGACCCGTCGGGCAACTCACGAATCATCAAGGAGTTTTTTTCATGTCAAGATTCTTCATCGATCGCCCCATCTTTGCATGGGTGATCGCGATTATCGTCATGCTTGCCGGCTTACTGGCTGTCAAGACGCTTCCGGTGTCCCAGTACCCGCCGATAGCGCCGCCGCAGATCTCGATCAACTCGGTATATCCGGGAGCGTCCGCGCAGACCGTGCAGGACACCGTCACCCAGGTCATCGAGCAGAAGATGAACGGGATCGACAACCTGATCTACATGTCCTCCACCAGCGACTCGGCTGGCTTCGGCACCACCGCTCTGACCTTCAAGGCCGGCACCGACCCGGACATCGCCCAGGTGCAGGTGCAGAACAAGCTGCAGCTTGCCACCCCTCAGCTTCCCGAAGCGGTTCAGCGGCAAGGGGTCCAGGTGGTCAAGTCGGTCAGGAACTTCCTGATCATCGTTGGGTTGGTTTCCGAGGACGGTGCCCTGAGCCGTTTCGATTTGACCGACTACATGGTGTCCAATGTCCAGGACGTCATCAGCCGGGTCGAAGGGGTCGGTGAGGTGACGGTCTTCGGAACCCAGAACGCGATGCGAATCTGGCTGCAGCCGGCCCAACTGACCAACTATAAGCTGACGACCGCCGACGTCACCGCCGCGCTCCGGGCACAGAACGCCCAGGTCTCGGCCGGCCAGTTCGGCGGGACGCCGGCCGTCGAGGGCCAGCAGCTCAACGCCACCATCACCACCCGGACCCTGCTGCAGACCGCGGAGCAGTTCGAGGACATCGTCTTGCGCACTAAAGCGGACGGTTCGACCGTCAAGCTTCGGGACGTGGCCAAGGTCGATGTCGGCACCGAGCAGTACGATGTCGAGGCGCGCTATAACAAGAAACCGCTCGCCGCCATGGCCATTAAGCTGGCCACCGATGCCAACGCCCTGGATACCGCGGAGCGGGTGAAGGCCAAGATGGCGGAGATGGAACCGTTCTTTCCTCCCAATGTCAAGGTTGTCTACCCCTACGATACCACCCCGTTCATCAAGATCTCTATTGAAGAGGTGGTGCATACGCTCATCGAAGCGATCGTACTGGTCTTTTTCGTGATGTTCCTCTTTCTGCAGAACTTCCGGGCGACCCTCATCCCCACGATCGCCGTGCCGGTCGTTCTGCTCGGCACCTTCGGCGTGCTGGCGGCCAGCGGATTTTCAATCAACACCCTGACCATGTTCGCCATGGTCCTGGCCATCGGCCTGCTGGTCGACGACGCCATCGTCGTGGTGGAGAACGTCGAGCGGATCATGACCGAGGAGGGGCTTCCACCGCGCGAGGCGACCATCAAGTCGATGGGGCAGATCACCGGCGCCCTGTGGGGGATCGCCCTGGTGCTGTCGGCAGTCTTCGTGCCAATGGCCTTTTTCGGCGGCTCCACCGGAGTCATCTATCGTCAGTTCTCAATCACCATCGTTTCCGCCATGATCCTCTCGGTGCTGGTGGCGATGATCCTGACGCCCGCCCTTTGCGCCACCATGCTCAAGCCCGTCGAGAAGGGGCACGTGGCCGCCCAAAAGGGGTGGTTCACGGGGTTCTTCCGCTGGTTCAACAAATGGTTCGACCGGGGCTCGCAGGGGTATCAGACCGCAGTCGGCCGGATGCTCCGGCGGACCGGACGCTCCATGGCCGTTTACGCGGCGATCGTCGCCGTCATGGCCGTGGTCTTCATCCGGCTCCCCACCTCCTTCCTGCCAGATGAGGACCAGGGTTTTCTCTATGCCCTGCTCCAACTTCCGGCCGGCGCCACCAAAGAGAGGACGCAGGAGGCGTTCGAGCTGATGGAGGATCATTTCATGGAGGACGAGGCGGTGGAGTCCGCTCTGACCGTCACCGGCTTCAGTTTCGCCGGGCGCGGCCAGAACATGGGCCTGGCCTTCATCAAGCTGAAAGACTGGGAAGAGCGCCAAGCCCCGGATCTGAAAGCCCCTGCCGTGGCCGGCCGAGCCATGCAGGCCTTTTCCCAAATCCGGGATGGCATCGCCTTCGCCATCTCGCCGCCGCCTGTGCGGGAACTGGGCAACGCCACCGGTTTCGACCTGATGCTGCAGGACCGGGCCGGTCTCGGCCACGAAAAACTGATTGAGGCGCGCAACCAGCTCCTGGGGATGGCCATGAAGAATCCCGCCTTGGTCGGGGTGCGCCCCAACGGCCAGGACGATACACCGCAGTTCCGGCTCGATATCGATGACGTGCGCGCCGGAGCCCTCGGCGTCTCCCTGTCCGAGGCGAACCAGGTCCTGGCCACGGCTTGGGGGGGTAGTTACGTCAACGATTTCCTCCAGAACGGTCGGATTAAAAAGGTCTACGTCCAGGGTGCGGCGCAGGACAGGATGCTGCCGGAGGATATCGGCAAGTGGCGGGTCCGCAACCAGATCGGAGAAATGGTGCCGTTAACCGCCTTTACCACAGCAAGCTGGAGCTACGGTTCCCCGCGGCTGGAGCGATACAACGGCTTCCCGTCCGTGGAGATCATGGGGCAGGCGGCTCCGGGGCGCAGCTCCGGAGAGGCGATGGCTGAGATGGAAAAAATGGTCTCCCAGTTGCCGCCGGGGATCGGCTACGAGTGGACTGGACTCTCCTACGAGGAGCGGCAGGCCGGCGCCCAGGCCCCGGCCCTCTACGCCATCTCCATCCTGATCGTCTTCCTCTGCTTGGCAGCTCTTTACGAAAGCTGGGCCGTTCCCTTCTCGGTCATGCTGGTGCTCCCCCTCGGGATCGTGGGCGCCGTGCTGGCGGCGTTCTCGCGCGGTTTCGACAATGACGTCTATTTCCAGATTGCCATTCTTACCACCATCGGCCTGGCGTCCAAGAACGCCATCCTGATCGTGGAGTTCGCCAAGGAGCAGATGGCGCACGGCAAGGGGCTGGTCGAGGCCACCCTGGAAGGCGCGCGCCTGCGTCTGCGGCCGATCCTCATGACCTCCCTCGCCTTTTTCTTCGGCGTTCTGCCGCTGGCCATCAGTACAGGGGCCGGTTCCGGCGCCCAGAACGCCATGGGCACGGCGGTTAATGGCGGACTGGTGACCGGCACCGTGCTGGCCATCTTCCTGGTGCCGGTCTTCTTCGTAGTTATTCGAAAGTTGTTCCCGGTCAAGCAGAAGACGGCAGCGGCGCCTGCGCCGTCCAGCCCCGTGTTGGAGGCGAACCAATGATTAAATCATTCACCTTGATGAAGTTTTCGATTGTTCTTGCAGCCGTCCTGCTGGCCGGCTGCAGCCTGGCCCCGAACTACACCCGGCCGGAACCGCCCATCCCTACCGGCTGGCCGAGCGGCCCCGCCTACGAGGAAAGAACTGACCAGGACGGCGGGGCGACCGTTGCAGGGTTAGCTTGGTGGGAGTTTTTCTCCGACGAGAGATTGCGAGAACTGATCGGCCTTGCCCTGGAGAACAATCGGGACCTGCGCGAATCCGCCCTCAACATCGAAAGAGCTCGGGCGCAATATAGGATTCAACGGGCCGACCTTTTTCCTTTCCTCGACGCCGCCGGCGGCTACAGCAAGCAGCGTATTCCGGACACCTCCGGCTTCGGACAAGCCCTGACCCTAGAGCAGTACAGTGTCGATCTAGGCATCAGTTCCTGGGAAGCCGATTTTTTCGGGCGCGTGCGCAGTTTGAAGGATCAGGCGCTCGAAGAGTTTTTCTCCACCGAGGAAGCGCGCAGGGCAGCCCAGATCAGTTTGGTGGCGGAGGTGGCCAGGAGTTATCTGCTTCTGGCCGCCGACCGGGAGCTGCTGGCGCTGGCCCGGCAGACGTTGAAGAGTCATTTGTCGACCTACGACCTCACCCGTCACCGCTTCGATGCGGGGGTTGTCTCAGCTCTTGAAGTGCGCCAAGCCCAGACCAGTGTCGAATCGGCTCGTGTCGATATCGCCCGCTTCGTCGGTCTGGTGGCGGAGGACGAAAATGCCCTGCGGCTGCTGATCGGCACTTCCTTGCCTGCCGAACTGCTCCCCCCTGAGTTGGAAACGGTCACCGCCATGGAGGAGATTCCAGCCGAAGTTCCATCAGAGGTGCTGCAGCGCCGCCCCGACGTCTTGGCGGCCGAGCACCGGTTGAGAGGGGCCTACGCCAATATCGGCGCCGCCCGTGCGGCATTTTTCCCCCGCATCGCCCTGACCGCATCGGCCGGTTTCGCCAGCGCCGAACTGTCCGGACTTTTCGATTCGGATTCGCGAGCCTGGCTTTTCGCCCCCCGTATCGATCTGCCGATTTTCACCGCCGGCAGCCTTCGGGCCAGACTGAGGGTTTCGGAGGTGGACCGGGAAATCTTCCTGGCCCGGTACGAAGGGTCGATCCAGAGCGCCTTCCGGGAAGTCGCCGACGCCCTGGCGCAGCGCGGGACCATCGATGACCAGTTAGCGGCGCAGCTTTCACTGGTCGATGCCACCGCCGAAACCTATCAACTGTCGGAAGTCCGTTTCAACAGGGGGATCGACAGCTTTCTCAACGTTCTCGACTCGCAGCGCTCACTCTACAACGCACAGCAGAACCTGATCACCATCCGCTTAGTCCGTCTGACCAATCTGGTGACGCTCTACAGGGTTCTCGGCGGGGGGGCATGAGGCCGCGCTGCGGAACCAGGCATTATGAATTGCGGTCTCCTTTTCGACCCCTTGGTTATTTTTGGCGTCCTGCTTGCCATTGCTTGGGGGACCGTGGCGGCCGTGGGCTTTTTTCATCGTGCGCCCAAGGAATCTTCCAACGATGACGATATGCCGGACGACATCGGTGACGATTTGGCTCCGGAAACTAAAGATGAACCATTCTCAGGGACTGAAGAAACAGCTCATCAAAATAAAGAGTCGTATAATTACATTAACCAAATTGATTAGATTAAATATGACAATGAGTGTGAATGAACTTGGTCGCGACGAAAGAAGACGGGGACGGTGGACGGCGCCAATCGGGCACAAAGACGCGCATCCTTGACGCCGCCGAACGGCTTTTCGCTGATGATGGGTTTCACAGCACGTCCCTGCGAGGACTGACCGCCAAGGCTCGGGTGAACCTTGCGGCAGTGAATTATCATTTCGCCTCCAAGGAGGCCCTGCTGCAGGCGGTTTTGGAACGACGGCTGGTCCCGTTGAACAAAGCCCAGTGGAATAGACTGGAAAAGGTCCGCAAAAACGCGCAGGCGGCGTCGGTCAGGCCTTCCGTACGCGGCGCGCTCCATGCGTTCTTTGGGCCGATGATCTCCCTTCGCGACAGCGACCCGGCAGCGGAGGACTTCATCCGTCTTTTGGGGCGATCCCTCGGCGAGCAGAGCGAGACCATCCGCGGAACCCTTCTGCGGCATATAGGGCCGGTTCAGATTCTTCTCTTCGATATCCTGGCGGAGGCGCTGCCACACATGTCACATGACTGTCTCTTCTGGCGCCTGAACTTCGCCCTGGGATCGATGATCCACGCAATGTCCATGTGCCATTTCCCGGCCCTCCTTCCGAATACGGCGCCGCCCATCAGTTCTGCCACCATGACGAAGTGTATGCTGGATTTCATCGCTGCCGGCATGGAAGCTCCATGCGCCCAATATCCTTCGCCGGATTGAGGCAACCTGTTTTGATTTTGGAGCATGACCGGCCATCCCATAACGATTCTCCTGGGATTTGGCGTGCAGCTTTCAACATGAGGTAAAATGGCGACTCAAAGGCTCGGGTTTGCGGGACTCCTGACTTTTCTTATGGTGCTGCATCTCCAAACAGTGGCCTCTTGTGCTGCAGAGGATTCCAATCAAGACCGGAATGTTCACAGTAAGAGCGCCGTCGGAGAATGGCGCCCCGGAGGGGATGCGGACCAAACGGCCCTCTCCATCAACGAGCCGATGTACTTCGTCGTGGGGAGGGATGGCGGCGACTCCAAGGCACGTTTTCAGTTCAGTTTCAAATACCGGATGTTCGATTCCGACGGGGTAGTGGTGCAGCATGCGCCCTGGATGGAGAATCTGCACCTCGGCTACACCCAGACCTCCCTCTGGAATCTCAGCTCCGACTCCAAGCCTTTCGAGGATTCGAGCTATCGTCCCAGCTTCTTCTGGGAATTCCAAAAAAACCGCAGTGGATCTCTCCCAGACTTCCTGCGTGCCGGCTATGAGCACGAATCGAACGGCAAGGGGGGAGAGGAATCCCGCAGCATCGATACGCTTTTCATTTTCCCTGCCTGGGAAATATCCATAGGAGAAGGGAACCTTTTCGTCGGATCCAAACTCTATGCCTATCTCGACCAGAGTGAGGAGAACTCCGACATGGAAGACTACCGGGGGTATGGCGACCTGATTCTGCGCTACGGCCAAGAGGACGGCTGGTTGGGGGCGGTTCTGTGGCGCTACGGCATGGAGAACAGGAACACCGTCCAGTTTGATCTCTCCTATCCTATTCGGAAGCCGTTTCTGGCCCGTGCCGGCGGTTATTTGTATCTTCAGGCCTTCCACGGCTATGGAGAGAGCCTGCTGAGCTACAATCAGAACCAGGAACTTGCGGTGCGGATCGGGCTTGCCATCGTTCGCTGAGGAAGGCTCATTAGCCGGCTCGGTTTCGCCCACGGTTTTTTCGCCGCCGGGGCGATTACCATGACAGCGACCATGATATTCCGAACGTTCTGCCGGAAACAAGCCAGGGCGATGCCATAAACAGGGAACTGAACTTTGCAGCCAGATTGGACAGAGATTTCTTTCCGAAACTCCGTGCGCAGGACCCCCCTTACCATGGCAGTAGCAGATCGGAGGAAGATGTTTAAAACATTGAGTCTGAGAAAACCCCCGCAGCTTGCTATCGCCATAGGGATAGGGGTGGTCGTCATTGGGGCGTCTTTTTTAGTCTGGCACTCCATGCGGCAAAAGGGGGTCCCCGAAAGCATCGCCAGCGGCAACGGCCGCATCGAGGCGGTGGAAATCGACATCGCAGCCAAGACGGCGGGACGGGTCAAGGAGATTCTGGTGGACGAAGGCGACTTCGTCACGGCCGGCCAGATCCTCGCAAAGATGGATACCGCCGTTCTGGAAGCCCAGAAAAGAGAGGCGGAGGCGCTGTTGCGCCAAGCGAAAAACGCCATCGAAACCGCCCGCAGCCAGGTGGCTCAGCGCCAAGGCGAGAGAGCGGCCGCCCGGGCCAGGGTGGCCCAGCGCCAGGCCGAGGTCGAGGCGGCGAAAAGGCGCCTGGCGCGTTCGGAAGCGCTGCTCACGGATCAGGCCATTGCCGCGCAGCAGGTCGACGATGACCGCGCCGCCTTCCTCAGCGCGCGGGCCGCTTTCCGCGCGGCCGAGGCCGAAGTAATGGCGGTCGACGCAGCCATCGCCGCGGCCCGGTCGCAGGTGATCGGAGCGCAGTCGGATATCGAGGCAGCCCAGGCTGCCCTGGAGCGCATCGAGGCCGATATCGACGACAGCGTGCTGAAGTCGCCGCGCGACGGCCGCGTCCAGTACCGCGTCGCCCAGCCCGGCGAGGTGCTCTCTCCCGGCGGCGTGGTGCTGAACATGGTCGATCTCGCCGACGTCTACATGACCTTCTTCCTCCCCACCGCGGAGGCCGGCCGGGTCGCTCTCGGCGCCGAGGGGCGGCTGGTGCTCGACGCCGCTCCGCAGTACGTGATCCCGGCCAAAATCTCTTTCGTCGCCGACGTCGCCCAGTTCACGCCCAAGACGGTGGAAACGGCGGAGGAGCGACTGAAACTGACGTTCCGCATCAAGGCGCGCATCGACCCGGATCTGCTCAAGCGACATCTGCACCAGGTCAAGACCGGCCTGCCGGGCATGGCCTATGTGCGGCTCGATCCGCGGGTGGATTGGCCCCCTGAACTGCAGACGAGGCTGCCGCAATGAGCCGGGATGTACATGCACAGATCGAGGATGGCGGGGGCGATGCCGCGCCGGTTGCCCGCCTGCGGGATGTGTCCCTGCGCTACGGCAAGGTGCGTACGCTCGACGAGGTCACGATCGACATCCCGGCGGGCTGCATGGCCGGGCTGATCGGCCCGGACGGGGTCGGCAAGTCGAGCCTGCTGGCGCTGGTCGCCGGCGCCCGCGCGGTCCAGACGGGACAGGTCGAGGTGCTCGGCGGCGACATGGCCGATGCGCGCCATCGCCGCCGGGTCGGCCCGCGCATCGCCTACATGCCGCAGGGCCTGGGGCGCAACCTCTATCCGACGCTCACGGTGTTCGAGAACCTCGACTTCTTCGGGCGCCTGTTCGGGCATGACGGCGGCGAACGGGCGCGCCGCATCGAGGCGCTGACACAGGCCACCGGGCTCAAGCCGTTTCTCGATCGGGCGGCGGGCAAGCTATCCGGCGGGATGAAGCAGAAGCTCGGCCTCTGCTGCGCGCTGATCCACGATCCGGACCTGCTCATCCTCGACGAGCCGACCACCGGCGTCGATCCGCTCTCGCGCAGGCAGTTCTGGGATCTGATCGCCGGCATCCGTCGTTCCCGGCCCGGCATGAGCGTGTTGGTGGCCACGGCCTATATGGAGGAGGCGGCGCGCTTCGACTGGCTGGCGGCGATGGACGGTGGGCGGGTGCTGGCCAGCGACACGCCCCAAGGCCTGCTGCAGAGCACGGGGGCGGAGTCGCTCGAGGCGGCCTTCATCCGGCTGCTGCCGGAAGACAAGCGCCGCGATTATCGGCCGGTCGAGATTCCGCCGCGGCCGGAAACCGATGGCGACCCCGCGATCGAGGCCCGGGATCTGACCATGCGCTTCGGCGAATTCACCGCGGTCGATCATGTGAACCTGCGTGTCCCACGGGGTGAGATCTTCGGTTTTCTCGGCTCCAACGGCTGCGGCAAGACCACGACCATGAAGATGCTGACCGGCCTCCTGCCGCCGAGCGAAGGCCGCGCCTGGCTGTTCGGACACGAGGTGGACCCGCACGACCTCGCGACCCGCCGCCGCGTCGGCTACATGTCGCAGTTCTTCTCGCTCTACACCGAGCTGACGGTGCGGCAGAACCTGGAGCTGCATGCCCGGCTGTTCCAGGTGCCCGCTGCCGAGATTTCAGGGCGGGTGGACGAAATGGTTGAACGCTTCGATTTGACCGCCGTGGTGGACAGTCTGCCGGGCCGGCTGCCCCTCGGCCACCGGCAACGCCTGTCGCTGGCGGTCGCCATGATCCACAAGCCCGAGATGCTGATCCTCGACGAGCCCACCTCGGGCGTCGACCCGGTGGCGCGCGACGCCTTCTGGCGCAGGCTGGTCGAGCTGTCGCGCCGTGACGGGGTGACCATCTTCATCTCCACCCACTTCATGAACGAGGCCGAGCGCTGCGACCGCATCTCGCTGATGCACGCGGGCCGGGTGCTGGTCACCGACACGCCGGCGAATATCGTGCAGCAGCAGGGCGCGGAGACCCTGGAAGAGGCATTCGTGGCGCATCTGGAGGAGGCGTCGGGGGAAGGCGAAGCCGACGAGGGGCAAACAGCTTCGCTCGATACGGTTGACGCGTCGGCAGGCCATGTCGAATCCCAGGGCTGGCGGCGCATGTTCGATCCCCGCCGCATGGCGAGCTACGCCCGGCGCGAAGCGCTGGAGCTGCGCCGCGATCCGATCCGCCTGACCCTGGCGCTGGTCGGCAGCGTCATCCTGATGTTCGTGATGGGCTACGGGATCAGCCTCGATGTCGAGGAGCTCACCTTCGCGGTCCTCGACCGCGACCAGACCACCGTCAGCCGCGACTATACGCTCAACCTCGCCGGTTCCCGCTACTTCGTCGAGCAGCCGCCGATCACCGACTACGAGGATCTCGACCGGCGAATGCGCGAAGGCGACCTCAGTCTGGCGATCGAGATCCCGCCGGGCTTCGCACGCGACATCGCCCGGGACCGGCGGGTCGAGATCGGCGCCTGGATCGACGGCGCCATGCCCCAGCGGGCGGAGACCGTCCGCGGCTATGTGCAGGGGATTCATGCCCACTGGCTGGCGACCAAGGCGCGGGAAGCCGGCCATGGCGATGCTCTGGCCGGACTCGTAAACCTAGAAACCCGCTTCCGCTATAACCCCGACATCGAGAGCCTGGTCGCTATGGTGCCGGCGGTGATCCCGCTGCTGCTTATGCTGATCCCGGCCATGCTCGCGGCGCTCAGCGTCGTACAAGAGAAGGAGCTCGGCTCGATCACCAACTTCTACGTCACGCCCACCACCCGGCTCGAGTTCCTGCTCGGCAAGCAGTTGCCCTATGTGGTGTTGTCCTTCCTGAGCTTCCTGCTGCTCACGCTGCTCGCGGTGACCGTCTTCGGCGTGCCGCTGAAGGGCAGCTTCCTGACGCTGGCGGCGGGCGCGCTGCTCTATGTCGGTGCCGCCACGGCCGTGGGTCTGCTCATCTCGACCTTCATGCGCAGCCAGATCGCAGCGATCTTCGGCACGGCGGTGCTCACCATCCTGCCCGCGACGAACTTCTCCGGCATGATCGACCCAGTCTCGTCCTTGGAGGGGATGGGCCGGCTGATCGGCGAGGTCTATCCGACCACGCATTTCCTGACGATCGCGCGCGGCACCTTCTCGAAGTCCCTCGACTTCTCCGACCTGCATGCCGCCTTTCTCCCGCTGGCGCTGGCCGTGCCGGTCCTGATCGGGCTGTCCGCCGCGCTGCTCAAGAAGCAGGAACGGTAGTCCATGCGCCTTGCCAATATTTTCCATCTCGGTGTCAAGGAGTTGCGCAGCCTTGTCCGCGACCCGATCATGCTGGTGCTGATCGTCTACGCCTTCACCGTTTCGGTCTACACGGCGGCCACGGCCATGCCGGAGACCCTCAACAAGGCGCCGATCGCGGTGGTGAACGAGGATCGCTCGCCGCTGTCATGGCGCATCGTCAGCGCCTTTTACCCGCCGTACTTTGTTCCCCCCGAGATAATCGACCAGGCCGAGATGGATGCCCGCATGGATGCCGGCCTCGACACCTTCGCCCTGGATATTCCGCCCAACTTCCAGCGCGACCTGCTGGCGGGGCGGCGGCCCACGATCCAGCTCAATGTCGATGCCACACGCATGAGCCAGGCCTTCACCGGCAGCGGCTATATCCAGACCATCGTCACCGACGAGGTGCGCGCCTTCGCGCGGCGCTACCGCGAGGTTCCGGAGTTGCCGGTCGATCTGGCGCTGCGGGTGCGCTTCAATCCCCAGCTCAACAAGTCGTGGTTCGGCGCCATCATGCAGGTCATCAATAACGTGACCATGCTCTCCATCGTCCTCACCGGCGCGGCGCTGATCCGCGAGCGCGAGCACGGCACCGTCGAGCATCTGCTGGTCATGCCGGTCACGCCTTTCGAGATCATGAGCAGCAAGGTATGGGCGATGGCGCTGGTCGTCCTTGCCGCCACCGCCTTCGCGCTCACCGCCGTCGTGCAGGGCTGGCTTTCCGTGCCGATCCAAGGCTCGCTCGCGCTGTTCCTGGCCGGGGCGGCGCTGCATCTGTTCGCGACCACCTCGATGGGCATCTTCCTCGGCACCGTCGCCCGCTCCATGCCGCGGTTCGGCCTGCTGCTCATGCTGGTGCTGCTGCCGCTGCAAATGCTCTCCGGCGCTTCGACGCCGCGCGAGAGCATGCCGGAGGCCGTCCAGTACATCATGCTCGCCGCGCCCAACACGCATTTTGTGATGTTGGCTCAGTCGATTCTGTACCGGGGCGCGGGCATCACGGCGGTCTGGCCGCAATTCCTCGCCATTGTCCTGATTGGAACTGTCCTTTTTGCCCTGGCGCTGGCCCGCTTCCGCAAAACCATCGGGACAATGGCGTGAACCAACAACCTGGACCGAGGAGGAATTAACCTGTTTGTAGAGTCGAGCCAGGTCGTGCGTAACGCAGGCGCGTCGGTTCATCCTCGCGAAACGGCAGAATCCCGGTTGATTTCGAGCAATGTCATTCGGGAGAACATTGCATGAGCACAAAGGAGGTCAACGTGAAAAAATCAAGATTGGCTCTTTATGTAGGCATTGCGATATTGACCTTTTTGACGACATTTTATCTGCTGGCCAAGGAACCGCCGGAGGGCTGGCCGATCAATGTAATTCACCTGCTTACCAGGCACTGAGTTCCCAAATGGCGTTAACCGGGCAAGTCGACGCCACGGGAGAGTCTAGCGAATTCGCCCAGAACGTTTTCAGGCATATCAGCCTTACCTCTGCTTCGGTTTCCCGTATGACACAGTCCAACGCCCACACCCCACGCTTCAATGCCGGCGCGCTGCTCGCCTGCTGCACGGTTAGCTTTGCCTGCTTCTTCGGCTCCTACCTGCGCATTCCGGTGGTGCCGCTCTATGCCGCCGAGATCGGGGCGAGCACCGCCCAGGTCGGGCGATCAACACCGCCTTCATGGACTGCTCGCCATCCCCTCAGGACTCCTCTCCGAGCGCATTGGCCGACGGGCGGTCATCCTCGGTGGGCTGCTGATCATCGCCGGTTCCTCCTTCCTGCTCTACCTGAGCACCACCCCCGGCAAGATGATCGGCCTCTATTTTCTCTTCGCCATCGGCCTAGCGGCCTACTCGCCGTCGATGATGTCCTACGTCGCCGACATCGTCCCCAGCACCCATCTCTGGGGGCCTACGGGATGTGCACCCTCGCCTCCAATGTCGCCATGATGCTCGGCCCGGCCAGCGGCGGCCTGCTTTGCAAAATACTGGGACTGCGCGCTGTCTTCCTCGTCTCGGGGGTGCTCAGGGGAGTCCGTAAGCTCCCCCACCCCGAGACAGGGTAAAACTGGAGTCCCACAAATCACCGAAACCAAGACACATAAAGGCTCAACCTGTTTTTACAGGCTGAGCCTTTTCTGAAAGTAGTTCTGCATTGGGATATTGCTTTGCCTTTGGATTTATAGAACGCACGGGACAGCCATTTGGGGCTACCCCGTCAATACCCCTTGTGTATCAGACATACTCGTCGCGCCACTTTTAACAATTTGCTTATGTTGTTGAATGTGCCTTGGTTTCCGATGTCTATTGACATTTGGCAGATTTCAAAGGACAATTGCCATGCAGCTTAATTGTTTGTCCACTCAGGGTCAAACAAGCCCCAGCATGGAGGATAGGATGTCATCTTTAGCCCAAGTTCTTGATATCCCAGACGTCGGTGAAACCCTGCAGGAGATGATAGCCTCAGCCCGCAAGGGCGTTCCCATGCGGGCAATCGGTTCCCTGGCTGAGATCCTGCGCCTTAACCTTCAGGAGGTTGCCGAGATTCTACCCGTCTCCTACCGCACCCTGAAGAGATACCCCCCCAACCACATCCTCACCAAAGACCTCTCGGCCCACGTCCTCGAGCTGGGCCGGGTCTTCATCCGGGCCTGCGAAGTCCTGCAGGATGAAGAGAAGGCCAGGTTATGGCTCACCCGCCCCTGTCAGGCCCTTGGAGGGGTTGCACCTATTTCCATGTTTGATACTCCCCTCGGCATCGAGGCGGTTCTGGACGAACTGGTCAGGATCGAACACGGGGTTTATTACTGATGTCCTTCAAGGCCTACCGGATCGCCCCGAAGACTTTCGCGACAGATCTTTCTGGAACCGGGGCAAGGCTTGTTGGCGGGCGATGGAATCCGAAGGGCATCGCCCTCCTTTATACCTCAACCACGGCAGCCCTTGCAGCGTTGGAGGTCCTGGTGCACGTCGACTGGAACCTCCTCCCTCCCCTCTCCTTGGTTGAAATCACCGTAAAAAAATCCACCGTCCTGGATCTCCGGGACTACCCCGCAGGAAATCCCGTCTCTTTACCAGAAGGATGGACCAGGAACCCGCCCCACCCTACCCTTGCCTTGATAGGAAAGAAGTGGGTCGACTCCAATGCCTCTGTAGGGCTACTGGTTCCCTCAGTCTTCTTCCCCGAGGGCCCGGATCAAAACCTTCTGATCAACCCTGGCCATCCTGACTTCGAAAAAGAGACCAAAATCACCAAGGTCATCGCCTTCAGTTTCGATGATCGGTTGAAGAAGGTGTAATTTCATCTGGCCGCCACAAATGCCGCAAGCCCACCGATAAAGATAAAGCCCCCCTGGTCCAAGAACTCCTGCAGAAAAATCCCCAAATCACCAAACGGGCTATTGCCGATAAGTTGGGGATTGGCGTGGCCAGTGTTTATCCGATAGGGAAAACTGGCCACTAAACCTTGACGTGATTTCATATAAAAGCTTCTGGTGGATGTGATTGCAAAACAGCTGACTGTTGTTATTGTAACAAGCCATGAAGTTTTGCTTTTAAACGTAAAAAGGGAAGTTTTGTAAAAAATCATACCTTTTCTGGCATTGATAATCCAACAAGGTGGTGTTATATTTCATCGAAGAAACCCTTAAAGGAGACCACCAAATGTCAAACTTGCTAGAAATGGCCACAAGTATCGTATCGGCTCACGTATCCAATTCCCCCATGAGCAAAGAAGATCTTCTTGCAGAACTTCAAGAGGTCTACAAAGCCCTTTCTACAATGGAAAAGGGTGTTGTTCCTTTATCCGAGACTGAGGTTGTAGAAGAAGCTGTCGGCCCTGTCATCACCAAGCGTAAGGCTTTCGGTAAAGACAAAATTACTTGCATGCTGTGCGGGAAAGAGATGAAGACTCTTGCTCGCCATCTCAAGACTGCTCACGATCTGAAGCCCGGTGAGTACCGTAAGCAATTCGATATCCCCCGCACTCAACCTCTTGCAGCCAAGGCCTATTCGGAGTCCCGTCGGCAGATGGCAATTGAAAAGGATCTCGGTGCTGGGCTTGCTAAAGCTCGAGCAGCCAGAGGGGTAACCAAGAAGGCCGCTGCAAATAAACCTGCGGCTAAAAAAGCGGCTGCAGCATCTGCCGCCATCGAAGCATAATTTTAGTACCGCTCTGGTAGCAGGCATGGAGCCCCCTTGTCCCTTAGTGGATTTGGGGGCTTTTTTTTAGGTGGGAGCCTCTAGCTTAGGTTGGGGAAAAGGGGCATGGTCCCTTTTCGCAAAGATACTTGACAAGTGTCAAAAATTATACGACACTTGACGTAAAGAAGCCTTCAATCTCAGATAGGCGGTGTTTATGGGCGCAATATCCGGTGAACAAGCTATTTTAAAACCAAGCTCAGCCAAGGAAAGGGTTAAAGGTTCGAACCTGGGAGAGCTCTTTGGTTTGAAAGGGCTGGAAGACCCGATCAGGGTTATTCAGATCACCCGCGAGGGTTTGCCTAAAAAAGCCATTCAGGTTCTTGCCGAGGCCCTGGACATGAAAAGCGTGGACATGGCAAGCATCCTGCCGATCTCGCCGCGCACCATTCAGCGGTATCAAGACAAGAGGGGCGACGAACTCCTGACGCCCGAAATCTCTGACCATCTGGTGCAAGTGTCCAAGGTTCTCGTCAAAGCCACCGAGGTTTTTGAAGATGCGGACCTTGCCCGGGGCTGGCTAAAAGAACCCATCCCCGCTCTCGGCGGGCGAACCCCCCTCTCCCTCTTGGACACCTCGACGGGCATCGAACTGGTCATGACCGAACTGGTTCGGATCGAGTACGGGGTTTTTTCCTGATGCTGTTGTACCGGCTGGCGAAAACCGCCTACGCCAAGGACATGAGCGGGGAGGGAGCACGAATCAAGGGAGGACGCTGGAGCCCGCCGGGCGTCCCGGTGATCCACACCTCCGAGTCCGCGGCCCTGGCCGCGATGGAACTGCTGGTGCATATCGGCAATCCGCGCTTTCTGCCCAAAGGGGCACTCAGCCTGATCGTCTACGAGTTGGCCGACAACGCCTCTCTGCTGGACCTTCCCGACACCGACCTGCCCGCAAACTGGAACACAATTCCGGCCCCCCCGGAGCTAAAGACTATTGGAGAAAACTGGCTCGCTGCAGAACGCTACCTCGCCCTGCGCCTGCCTTCGGCCCCAATGCCCTTCGGAACCGAAAGGAACATGCTCGTCAACCCTCGCCACCCGGATTTTTCCGCTCAGTTTCGGATCGTAGATATCAATCCCTACGATTACGACCAGCGACTTGCCAAGGGCTAAAAAACCATTCCGAGCCTGGGCTTTCTAAAGACCTACGACACAAACGAAACCGATATGGCCCATCCAAAAAGGATCGGGCCATTTTTTTAAATGGGGATCTAACCGACCACACCCATATAAAATATTGGAGAAGCATCAAAAAACAAAGCCGCCAGAGAATAGTCAGCCTCATCCTTTTTCAGAAAAAATGACTGATTAGGTGATTGAAATCTGTCGAAGTGTCATCACCACCTGGAGAGGAAAAGGCCTCGTTGGAAAATGTTTGCTGCGGGTCGTCAACAAAATCCAACGGATCAAGCGTCTCGTCATTCTGCAAATTTTCTTCAGGCAAATCCTTCTCGTCTTCCCTTTTCATGGATTCCTCGACCTCCAAACGCAAACAATTTCTGACAGAATTTTAGCCCAAACTCTGATTTATTTTCTGAGGTGGAAAAAGCGATTTGCATCGTCCGAAGCTCTCAGTCTGCGAATCGCTTCCTCCAAAACTTGCCCCTTTGCACCATGGGGGATGGAATCGAAAAGCTTCAAAACCGCACGATCCTCAAAACGAACCCACCTGCGACCTGACATTGATTCTGCTTTTTTCTTGAGAGAATTTGCTTCCCGTTTGATCCCCCCAAGACATGCAGGTCCAAAATCCACCCAGGGTTTTTCGACAGGGATTACCCGATTTCCTATCCCAAGAGCAACATCAAAATACCGCCCCAAAACCTGGGCTCCAGGGCCAAAAAGACAAACAGAAAACTCTTGGTCAGAAGCAAACCCGTTGGCTTTCAACCAACTCAATAACGCCTTCTCCACATGGGTTTTGTACCAAGCAACATCTTTGGCCGCGGTGTAAAAAGAGGCCCCAGTATCAACCCTCCCTCCCCGGTCGAATATCTTGGAACAGATGTCGTCAAGGGTAAGACTGCACTCCTCATCTACCGCGAGACAAGCGTCCATGACCCGATTCAAAAGATCCAAAAGGCCTAAGGGGATGGTGGCTGCGAGAGTGTCCCCTTTGCGTGTTTTCAGCAACAAATTCGTTTCGGAAAAACCCAGATAAACGACCAGGGTTTTCTCCGACTTGTGTTTTCGGAAAGTCACCTGGGCAAAGGCGGCCTCAAGAGCACGACCCCTGGAGAGGAGTCGAACAGGTTCTCGAAGGGTGGGAATATCCCCTCCCCTCCCGGCGAATTCTGCGGTGAGTTTATCGATCATACCTGGAGAATCGACGGCACTCTCCGGGACTACAACCGTGACGGAATCGATCCCTTTTGGAGCTCCCTGAAGGATCTGGGAAAAAGACTCCGCCACCAGATTCACCCCATGGCTGTCGGCCAGATCCCCTATCGGGAAACACGGGACAAGTGTCTCAATACTCCGAGAAGACTGGACACAGGACAGAAAATCTAAATCGACGAATAAAAACAAAACATGGCCTCCAACCCAAGAGAGACGTTAACGCTTTAGCTGGAAGATGGCAGAAAATAACGGAAAATTCAAAGAAAAAATTTGAAATTGTTTTGAAAAAGATTTGAATTGAAACTGAAAACGTATTGCCAAACATCGCTAAACCATCCTTCTGGAAAACTCTTGTAAAACAGGTGGTTGGAGAGATTGAAAGGAATCCGACTGGTTCTTCTGCGCCACCTACCCTGAGATACCCCCCTATATTATTTCCCATACTCCTTCATTCCTGCGAAAAAGACCGAAACAGGGTTAAGCCTCATCCGCTCTGGATAGCCTATATCTCTCGTTGATTATTTTCCTCCGAATCCTGCGCAAATTTCCCAAAATATACTCATCCGTAATTTCACCCCCAAGGGTAAAGATCGATCGGATCTCCGCCAGCAGGTGAACATTGCGGGGAGGTTTTCCAAGAACCGGCTTATCGTTTTTCAAGCGGGTGTAGGCCCACCGCTCCCAGTTCGAGCCAAGGTCCGAAGTTTCCAAAAACAAAATCCGCTCCTTTTTACTCAGCTTCGACAATTGCCATCGGAGAAGATCCCGGTCCCCCCACACCAGCGACAACCTGGTGAGAAAAGTTTTGTCCTCGTCGGTGAGTGGATCCGAAACCACACCCAAACTCACCATTCTGCGAACAGCCTTCTGGGGCACCTCACCCCACCCCCCTACCCTTACCGCCATCCCAACCTCCTAGCCGACAAACCATCCCAACGAACTACACCCGATTTCAGTTGAGGCACCCACAGGCCCCTCCTCCGTTGAGACATCAATAACCCCTGCCTCCAGGTCCCATTCACCAGGTCCCGATCATCAGGTCCAAACAAGACCACCCCACCCTCGCCTCCACCCAGCACACGTCACCGAGTAGCACCAAGATTGGGAAAAATCCCTTGGACAAATATTCACCCGATCAACCCTACTCCCCTACCCTCTCACCCCGGCATCCCGTAGACACTCTACCCCAGAAACCTGACAAGGAACGAACAGGATCCTCCCCTTCACAACACACCCGCCAAGACCTTTCCCCTCACGCCAAAAAGAGTAATGGTCTTCGAAGAACTCACCCTCCCCTCAAGGGAGGCACCCAAAAGGGAACTTACAAAAAGATGAGATTTTATCCTACACGAAACCATCAGAAAAAACACCATTTTAAACCAAAAAACAATAAAACACATTTCACTTCACCCTATCTAATCAACATTTATTACCCATAAGATTATATCTTATGCAACATGATAGATTATTATTAGTATGTTAATTAACATACCTGATTTAACATGGTTAAGCGGTATCGGACAGGAGAGGCTGTGTGTTCACCGTAGGCATTCCTTGGGGTCTTTTTTTGTCCATTTATTTAACATTTGATAAAAAACATAACAAAAATTTTACCAACATTCGTCAGAGGTGTTGACAACGAGGGGAGGGTGGCTTATAGAAAACACGTCCGATTTATTTACGGGGAACTTTCTTAAGGGCAGAAGACCTGCCGTCAATTTGACCAAAGGAGGATTACCGATGGGCAAAAGACCAACAATTATGGCCCTGGCAAATCAGAAGGGTGGGGTAGGCAAGAGCATATCCGCCAGCAACCTCGCGGTTGCCTTTACTCTACTGGGGAAACGAACCCTGATGGTGGATCTCGACTCCCAGGGGAACTCCTCATCCAATCTCGGACTCGACGCCTACGATGAAGTCTACGAGGGGAAGACCATCTATGAGGCCTTGGTGGGCCAAATCAAGACAACGACCGCCATTTACGAAATTTCACCGACCCTCGACATTATCCCCGCCAACCTTGATCTGGCCGCGGCAGAACTTGAACTCCTGAACATGAACCGCCGGGAATACCGGTTACAAAAAGCCCTTGCACAACTGGAAAAACTCGACTACGACATCATCCTGATTGATTGCCCACCATCCCTGGGAATACTGACCATCAACGCCCTAACCGCCGCCGACGTGGTCTATGTCCCGATCCAACCCAAAAAACATGCCGTAAAAGGCTTTGTTCGCCTGACCCAGACGATCGCGGCCATCCAAGGTGACGAACTCAACCCAAAACTACGATTTGGGGGGAGCTTTCTGACGATGTTCGACGGCCGCCGCTCCCTAGACATCCGCATCCAACAAGATCTGCGTGCAGTGAACGAAACCTACACCCTCTTTAATACCCCTATCCGCGAAACGACCGTACTGGCCCAGGCTGAAGATGCGGCCAAAAGCATCTTCGACTACGCCCCCAAAAGCAACGGCGCCCTGGACTACCTGTCCCTAGCGAAAGAAATCCTTGAAAAGGAGGCCACCAATGGCTGACCCATCAAAACCGCCAGGACAAGGCAAAAGTGCCATTCTCGCAGGGCTCGCACAACCTCGACAAAAATACGCAGAGGAGACTGAAACTCCCCAAAAAGAACCCCATAAAGAGACCCAAAGCGATGAACTCGAATTGGAGTTAGAGGAGGATGACGCACTCCCCACACCCACTCCGACCTCCAAGAAAAAAGGAAGGGCCAAGAAGGAGGAAGAAGACCGCATGGAGAGTTTTACCTTCCTGGGCAAAGGGAGCCTCTTCAAGCGAGTGGAAGACCTTCTAGCCAAGGAGAATAAGCGCTACCTCAATAAGGCCGATTTCGTGCGAAAAGCGATTGAAGAGCTGTTGGAGTACGAAGAGGAATATGCTCGGCTTATTGAAAAACAAGGAGCCAAAATCCGTAAACAACTCCAGGAAAAGGGTCTAAATCGACCTACCTGAAAATAATTCAAAAGCCTAAACCTTCGAAAGAGCTGGGGATTTTATCCTTGGCTCTTTTTTTTTGAAAAAAAATGGGCAGGGGAGGGGCACTGACCCCCCTATATATTATTAGTGAAAGGAGCCGGCTATGGATCTCCCGGAGTTCAGACGAAATCTCAAGCAACTAATGGGCTCCTACAGCCTGCCCAGTCATGTCATTTTGGACACGGTTGAGGCCTCGCTCGCCCTGGCTCTGGCATCACGGTACCCAGACGAGCAAATCCGGGTGGGCTTGAACGAAGAGACCCTTGAAATGACGATAGTGGGTTATTCAGGCCCCTATCTCACAGCCACCCGGGTTATTCCGGAATCTCGGCTCAGCGGGATAAAAAACCTCCATACCCACATCGCAAACGGCCTGGCGGCCGTCGAAGTCCTGCGCATGAGCCGAAAATTTAAGAAATTCCTCCACCAGATCCGGGCCGGCACAGTGACCAGAATTCTGCCGGGGGGGGATTTGGCGGTCGCCATCCACCTTGAACCCAACCAGGAAGACCCCATGACCGGGATTTGCCAAGCGTGGAACCTACCACCCCACGAAAGGGGAAAGATCATGGTCGGAGATGTCCGCGTGTTTCATATCCGTCGCTGCAACCCGATCGTGATCAAGGGAACCCCTCGGTTACAACTGGACCTGGACCGAATCAGCAAGAACATCCCCATGCTGATGCTTAAAGCCTATCTTTTCCCCAGCAATCCGAAGGTGAAGGTGACCTGTCGGCATCGAAAATGCGGGGTGGTTTCGGAACTCTGGACCAACACCCCTGTCGCAAAAGGGGTGCGACAACAGGTCGAAAAGGAACTCAAAGAAAAACTCTTCATCGTCTGGGGAAAAACAGCGGAAGAAGTCAAAGAAAACCACAAAAAAATCAGAAACAATCGCCGAAGAAAAGCGACTGAGGGAACATCAAGTCAAGCGGGTTGATTAACAACAGGAAGAGGTTTTTATGGCGGACTTACTCGATGAGCTTGTAGGAAAAAGTGGAACAGATGTTTTCCAACATCTGGACGATATAAAAAGATCGGCTCTTGAGGATTCACAAAAACGCCTTCAAGAGGAAAACGAAAAGGCTGGCATCAAGAAAATCGTCAAAAAACCAAAGCGGTTACCACCAAAGCCAGACAGTCTGATTACCGTCGTTGGAAAAGGTTTTGAACTCTCAAGACGTGACCTGCTGTTACCACTTTCTTTTCCCGATAGCTTTCGTTCGGGCATGATGTGGGTATTCGGGACCACACGAAGCGGAAAAACCAGACTTGCGGAAGGAATTATAGAGCAGGATATCCGGAAGGGTTACAATCTTGCTGTTATCGACCCAAAAGGGGACATCGGACTATTTGCGAAAATAGCCCAAGTCGCCTACGAAGAGGGACGCATCGAAGATTTGATGCTGGTCACACCGATTTTCCCGGACCTATCGGCGATTATTGACCCCCTGGCATCATATTACATGCCAGAAGAACTGGTTGCACACATCGTGAGTGGCGTCAGCGCCGGCGATGATCCCTATTACTGGAACGTTTCTTATGAGATGGCCAGTTCCATTGTCCAGGGGTTGATTGTTTTGTCGATCGCCAACGGACGCCCCCCGGTTTTCAACCTGAAACAAGTCGAAGAATATGTCTCCCACCAAGGGTTGACCCGGTTAAAAAACGAACTGCAGAAGATAAAGAGCCAGACCATCAAGGTTGGCGACACCATTCGAACCCTGGAACGAATCCTGGACACCCCCCCGGACTTCTTCTCCAAAGTTGGATCCTCCCTGCGCGTCGCCTTAAGTGAGCTGACCATCGGGTCGGTCGGCCGAATTATCGGCCAAGCCGACGAAAACCGGTTCCTGCGGCGCCTCGAAGCAGGGAAGGGGGTGATCATGGTGGTTCAGACCGGGGCCCTGCTCGCCCAGCGTGCTTCCTACACGGCCGGCAAGGTCATCCTGTCCATGATCCAGACCTATGTCGGCCGAGTGTTGGCCAGTGGCCGCAAACTCAACCCCCCTTTGGCGCTGCATATTGACGAGGCCCACAGTGTTGTTTACCCCGGTTTCAAGGAATTGATGGCCAAAGCAGGAGGAGCCAATTGCTATGTCACGGGATACAACCAATCCGTGTCCCAACTCTACGATGAAATCGGCGAAGACGCCGCAAACTCCATCCTGGACAACGCCAACACCAAAATGTACCTGCGTGTCCCAGACGCCCTGACCGCCAATTTCATCAGCAAACACCTTGGCGAGACGGATGCCTGGGTCCCGATGATTAGCTTCGGGGGGGGTCTCACCATCCGCCAGATGGAAGAAGTCCAGGTCAAACCCTCCGAGATCATGGGTCTGGAACCCCGCCAGTTTTATTTGCAGACCTACTCAGGGATTTATAAAGGCAAGACCCTCGATATCGTCGATGCCAAGTTGAAATTGAAGTTTCCCGAACCCGATGTAATCCGGAAGATGCGGTGACTTATGAATTTTCAACAATTTCTCAGTACCCCCTCTGAAATTGTCCTTCTCGCAGGCGGTGGCAGTCTTGCCTTGCTAGCCATTTACAAGTTGCTGCGAGGCACAACGACCGTTGTTGAGCCTGAGGAATACATGCCGGCGGAACAAGAGTTGAAGGAGTTGGCTGATCGTTCCAAGTGGATGGCCGACCCCGAGCAACTTGAGGGGTTGCATGTCCGCGAACTGGTGAGTTTTTGGCGCGATTCCGGTGGGTACCTCGATGAAAATTATGCGAGGAAAATCCGCATGAAACCCCTTGATGAGCACTACAACGAAGTGGTCACCAACGGATATTGGTTCCAGATCGGCCCCCATCGTCACAAGCAGCGGGCCGTCATTCTTCAAATTCTGGAACTTCTGGACAAACACCACCCGACCCCCTCGGTCGCCAAGGTCTACAACGCCCAGACCGACACCGACGGCCAATGGGGGGAGTCCTACGCCGTTCTGAGTAAAATCACCCTGGCCGAGCACCTGATCACCGTCTGCGAAATGGGGGTTTCCCACCTGGTGGCAACCAATCAGGCCCACAGAATCCCCAACGCCATCATCGCCCTGCTGGGGCATGACCTGGGGAAGCTTCCTCTGACCCAGAGCCCCGCATTCAAAGGCCAGTACGGCACCGGCGATCATCCGGTGACAGGAGCCAGACTGATCAGCAACCTGAAACACTTCGATGAACTGCCCGAAGAATACCGGCGAGAAATCCTCCATGCCGTCCTGCACCACCACAACGCAAACCCGCAAGAGGGCAGTCTCCACGAACTGGTCCAAACCGCGGACCGGTCCGCCCGGCACGCCGAATTTAAGACCAAAAACAAAGTCCACACCGCCCCCGACTGGGTCAACTCATCCCCGATTATGACCCGGTCAATCCTGGCCTACACGAATATCATCCCCCAGAACGTGGTCGATGACCCCGAATTGCGGTTTGCGGAGCGGCAAATCAACCCCTTGGCCCTGTTCAGCACAGGGGTGATGGGGGATATGAACAACATGTTCTACGCGGCCGAGAAAGGGGAGGGGGCCCACGAGCCAGAACCGCAAACCCCGCCAACCGCCACCCCGCCACCCCTGTTTTTTGGTCTGCCCACCTACGCGGAGGACAAACCCCAGTTTTCTGCGGCCTCCGAACCCCAGGCCGTGGGCGACCTACTCAACCTGCTCCCCGTCACCCCTCCCCACCAACCCGAGGAGCCAGAAGAACACCTGGGAATTGACGACCCTTGCTGGGAACGCGTCCATAACTGGATACAGAAAGGACTGGGGGAGGGGGACACTGTTGATGCCAAAACCATTCAAAAGAAGTTCCGGGTCAAACTCTACCGCGCCGAAGCCATCTTTGAGGCCCTGATCGACAACGGAATCCTGGAGGTGCCCCAGGAGACCCTTGGGGAAGAAAAACCGACTGAAGAGACGCTTGAGGCCCAGGACGCCTTACTGGACCATAGGTCCGTGGAGGAAAAACCGGAAATACAGCCGACCGAACCCCAAATGCTTCCCGAGGAACCGGAGATCTCGGCGGATTACACCTTCGCCGTTCCGATGAATCAGGCCCTGCCGGCGGAGATGTATGCCCTGTTGGAGGAAGAACCCGAGCCCAGCAGGGGAGGGGATGACCGTTACCTGGCCGACATCAGTTCCTGGTTCCGACCAGACCAGTACCTGCTCGCCCTGGAAGAACGTATCGATCGCGCCTGGCGCTGGAATAAAACCAAAGGAGGGTTTGGTGACCGGGAGCTGGCCGAGGTGACCGAAAGCGGAACCGACGGAACCTTTTACTGGGGTGTCACCACCAAACACCACACCTGGCTCAACATCATGGCCCTGCGTCAACTGGCGGCTGAACAACTCTATCCCCACTCCCAGCAGGGGGCGATCTCGCTGTTCGAGAGCAAGGCTGCAGGAGGCGACCAAGATTTTCAGGACATGGTCCTCAAGGCCATCATCAAGTATTTCCAGAAAATTGAGGTCATCGACACCGGACTACTCCCGATGGACTCACCTTACTACTCCCTCAACTGTGAGGTTGTTCTGCTCGGGGGCACCAAACAAGGCAAGCGGCGCATGGTCCCGTTCCACTGGCACCACTTTTACGAAAAATGGGAGCAGGTCGCCAAAATCCGGGAGAAATACCCCTTCGTCAACCGAATCAAGGACGTCCACCCGATAGTGGAAATCAACTCCCTGCCCGAGTTGCAGGGTCAATAGAAAGGGATTACCCCGATGGCGGGAAACAGTGGTGGCGGTGGGCGCGGCGGAGGAGGAGGCGGGTCGCGATATAGCAGTTCATCCCAGAGTGGGGGAGGGGAACAAGTTGTTCCTCTTGGTAACGACGGAAGTCAGGCCAGGCCCAGTACCCTCCTCACCGCGGTGTCCAGTATCCAGCACTACTACGTGATTGAGAAGGGAGGTAAAGAAATCCCTCCGGAGTTTCTGACGATTGAGGGAACCATCGACTACTTCAAAATAGGCGGCCGGTCTGGTTTTAACGAAGGTCTGATGCTCTTCTTCATCTACCCGCTAATGGAGTTTCTGATCATCCCTTTTTATTTGAAGGACCCGTCACACTTCATGGTGTTGACCTTCAAATCGTTGCCTTTTTTCATGATCATTTTTAACACCCTGCTGTGTGGGTATATCTCGAAGTTTTATATCGGAAAAATCACGCGCAAGGCGATCAACGCACTGTTCACGGGACGGGCAATGAGTCTGTTTCTCAAGGGGTGTGTGATTTGGGTTCTGTATGTTTTTGCCTACCGCCTTGGAAAACCAGAAATCATTTGGTCACTCGCGGAGAAGTTCGGGAAAAATGCCGAAAAGATCTACTACGGGTATTACCACATTCAGGACAAGATCATGCCAACCGCCAACCGGTCCTTCGCCTTCCTGGCAATCGCGGCAATTGGGCCGTATGGAGTGGTTTATCTGCGCGACCTGGCACGTCGCCACCGCATCAAGAAAAACCAGGAACTTATTTCGAGCAAGCTACGTTAACCCCCAACCAAGGAGACTGCTCATGAGCCAGCAAAAGCAAAACAGAAAACCCCAGCAAACCCAGAAAACCGCAATGACCCCCGAGGAGCGCAAAGCCGATCGCGAGCGCCGGCAACAGAAAAAACTTGAGGTCGCCCAGCAACCAGGATCCCACGTTTTCCAGGCTCCAGCCGGGCCGGAGATGGAAGCATGGCTCCAGATCTCGCGTCAATTCAATGATCTCTACCCCAAGTTCAAACTGCAGACCGGGGCGTTCGGGAGCATCAGTGCAGCCAAGGCGGAGCGCATCATATCGGGCATGGAAACCCTCTGCCTGAACGCAGCGTTCATTTGCGAAGAGGTCTCCAAAGCCATCCCAGGGAATCACTTCGATTTCCGCGTTCCCCGGGCCATGGCTCCGGCTTATGCCAGATTCAAAGCCGAGCGCAAAGCCGAAATTGAGAAGCAGCAAGGCGAAACCCAGACCAAACCGGCCAAGACCGCTGCTGTACCGGCGGCCAAAAAGACCGAGCCTAAACAGGAGAAACCGGCAGCAACTCCGGCCGAGGATCAACCTGCGGCGCCCGGCAAGTTGGCTGTTGTCCCGGCGGAGAAACCCGCCGTAGCAGCCACTGCCGCATCGGCCTGATTCTGACGTCAAACCAAAGGAAACCTGCCCTTTAGAGGTTAAGGGGCAGGTTTCCTTTTTCAAAGGGGGGTGTCAGAACTGTATTTTTGCCTATTAGCGCCTTAAAGGTTTTCCATATTTAACCCATAATTCCCCTCAAAATACTAATCGGACACAATAAAAGCTCTTGCAAATCCTTTTAGTTTCAATAATATTGGGTTGAAAAATCACCCTTAAAGAAGGAGGGGTCTTGGGCACAATAATCAGTGTGGTGAACCATAAAGGTGGTACTTCGAAGACCAGCACAACCGCCAATGTCTCTCATGCGCTGGCAAATAAAGGCTTTAGCGTGCTCTGCGTCGACCTGGACCCTCAGTCCAACTTGAGCAAAATCATGGTCGCCGGCCACAAGTACGGAGGGTCCGTCGAAGCTATTCCCAGAACCCTCTATGATGTTTTAGCCAATGGGCTGCCCGTGAAGGAGGCGGTCCATCGGACGCACTATGACGATTTGTCCTGCCTACCAAACACCACCGCCACAAATGTTTTGGAAATGGACCTTCACGGCGACAGGTTCGCAGAATCCACAGTGTTCCTCCAAAAACACCTTCGACCATGGGCTAAGTCCGCGTTTGACTTCGTTATTTTGGACTGTCAACCAAGCCTTAATGTATTTGTACATATGGCAATGAACGCCAGCGACCTGGTTATTATTCCCGTTGAGGCCGGGTCCCAATTCAGCCTGGATGGAGTCCCTGCGGCCATCAAACTCATTGGTGCGATAGGTGCCACCACCAATCCTGAGTTGGGTTTTCTAAGGCTGTTGATTAACAAGGTTGATCTGCGCACCTCGATCTCAAGATCAGCCGTCGACGAAATCCACGATCGCTATGGTGATGATCTGGTCTTTGCCACGACGATCCCCATCTCAACCGAGATACAAAAAGCCGAGGCCGCTTGCAGCACTGTCCTGCGCCAGGCCCCAAGAAGCACGGCAGCGAAAAAATACAGAGCTTTGGCTGAAGAAATTTGCCGTCTGCTGGGAGTAAGTCCCCCTGCTAAAGAATCGAAATAAGGTTCGGGATTAGGAATGACCGATACGGATAAAAAAGAAGACGGGAATAAACTCGACTTCATCACCCTCCAGAAGAGGGTGATGTCCGACTTGCATCGGCACCCCCGAGTCAGTGTCGACCAGGAATCCGTCGACTTAGCCAGACAGGTTGCCGCCAGAACCGCAAATAATCCCAACAGTCAAGGTCAACAGTCAAGGTCAACAGTTGAAAAAAGTGAAGATGGCCCGACAGTCAAGGTCAACGGTCACCCCCAACAGTCAGGGTCAACGGTCCAACAGTTAAGCCCAACAGTCAACCTTGACAGTCAAAAAGACGGTTCCGAGACTCCAGTCAAAAGCCTGATCCCGACCAACCACCCACTCAAAAACCTATTGACCTGCACCAGCAAAAAGGCCGTTTTCCATTATCTACAAGAACACGGGGACCACGTCACGAAAAACGGGATAATCTCGGAGTTTACGGGTTTTCCTCTAGGAACAGTCCGGGATGCTTTAAGGGCTTTCGAGGCGGCCGGCATTATAGAGAAAGAACGCTGGCGTGAAGGCCCCAGTCGGGGCATGAAAATAACCCTACTCGCAGACTTGACTGTTGACCTCAACACTCAGCCCCAACAGTCAAGGTCAACAGGTAAAAGCCCCCATATAGAAGTAAAAAGAGAGATAAAAGAAATCTTTCTATCTAAAACCGATGTCCCACAAAAAACGCAAAACTCGGTCACCAGCAAACTCCGATCTCTTTCGACCGAGCAAATACGGGATATTTATCCGAGCCTAGCCTCTATCGGATTCACCGCTATTCAGGTAGACCAGATTGTTTCCAGCCTGGAGAGCATCAACAAAACCCCAGATAGTCTCTTCGTAGCTCTGGAACATGCCGACTATGCAGTTGAGAATGATCTGCTGTTTCGCAAAGGGGGGGTAAAGATCACCGCCCCGCCAGAACAACTCGCCTACATCGTCGGGGGGTTGCGAAAGACCGGTTATTGGGGAGCACCCAAGGGGTATATCCCCCCAGAGGTGCAAGCCAAGCGAGACGCCGCCGAGCGAGACCGTATGCTGGCGAGTTCAACAAAGGAGGCCGAGGACGCCGCGTTCGAACTATGGCGGTCCATGTTGACGGCAGAGGAAAAGAACAATTACCGCTCCCACAGGGAAAAACTCCAGGGCGCTAAAAAAGGCAAACCCGAAGAATATTTGGGCCCCGAAGAACACTGGCTCAAACCATTTTGGAAAGAAGCAAAAGGGGCGCTTCCCGAGTAGAATTCCTGTTGACAACCCCCGGCCCCTTATTTATTCTCAAGGTATTCTACTTTCTCATTTTTTGAGATATTCTTAACCTGACCTAGCGCGAACATTGGTTTCGCCCTACGAGTCATGATTCCCGTGCCCGGCTTTTTGCCCGGCCCCTTCTTTGCGCACCCGAACCCTTCGGATGACGTGCGCTCTCTGCGGTTCCCCTGATTTTAGGCCCGCAACTCCCAACGACTTCAATAACACACGTCCACCCGGCACTTAACTCAAGTCGCCAGGCCTTCGTTTGTTCACCATAGACCAAGCCTCCCCGAGGCCCCTGACCTGCAAGGTTTACTCGTTTTTCGGTAACCCCTGCAGGAGCGGGTTACCCATTTCAAAGGAGGTTTGCAATGGCAAAAGAAAAAACCCGCAACGAGGTCACGCTTTTGGGTTACATCAAAACCAAAATCGTTCCTCAAGATAACGGCCGAGCATTTGTGGAAGGATCATTGTCTACAACCTTAAGGAAACAGCAGGAAGAGGGTGGCAAATGGGAAAATGTAGGTGATCCGCAATGGCACACTATCATCCCCATGAATAAGGAAGCCGCCACATCTCTTCGTTCACTTGGAACCTCTTTGTATGCCCTCGTGCGTGGTACCTATCGCCGTCGAGAGTATGAGGTCCAGGGTAAGCGTCGGTTCGCCAACGAAATTTTGGTTTTCAACCCTATTGAAGTGGCAGAACCCGGACGCAAAAACAAGATTCTGGTCCATGGGTTCCTTGGACGCAAACCTCACATTGCCTACCCAGTCAATGGAGGACCCGCCCTGATGGAATTCGCTGTGGCCACTCACGCCTCTAAGCGTGACCCTAGCAACCAAAATGGATGGATCGACATCAAAACCTGGCACAAGTGTTACTGCCGTGCCGAGGACCTAACTGTCGAAACCGTCCTGGAACATCTCCGTGGGAAAAAATTTGTTCGCATCGAAGGAGAATTACTTTACCGCAAAACAACCCTCAAAGATGGCGAACACCGAGCGGCCGAGATCAAGATGTCCTCGATCGATGACATTGAAATCCCCCCGATCGTTCTCCCGGCAGATAACCTGATTCTTCCTGAAACCCCCGAAGCTAAGTTCGAAAAAATGGCCAAGGAAATGTTCAAGGAGACGCCGGCGCAAGAAACCCTACCGTTTCCGACCACCGGCAATAGTCCTGTGGTCATTATCCCCCTTGGATGGAGGCCCTAATGGACAGGACCAAACATGCGCAAATTCTTTGTGCCTACTTGAACCGCCTACCCCTGGCCGCCATCGAAGAAATTTTCAAAAAACAAAAGGCTGCCTGGCATGCGTCGATGAATCTTGGTCTTTCCTCCCAAATAAAGGAGCAAGAAGAATTCGCGCAAGCAGTTCAAACCGCCATGGATCGTATAATTGATAGTGATAAACGCGCTATCGAGGATGTGATTCAAAAAGCCATTTAAAAAGGAGAGGACCATGGCAGTAAGTCGGGTCGACAATGGATACCAGGTGCGCGTGCAAAGACAGAATGTTGTGTATGGGAACTACCATGCCGACAGCGCCTATGGATCCGCGAAAAATGCAAAGAAGGCAGCTGAGCAACAAGAGGAACAACTCTTGACCACCCTGCCTCCGCCCGAACGTAAAACCGGGAAGCTTCAGAAACCCCTAAAGAAGAACTCCACAGGGGTCTTGGGCATTTCGGAAACCTTTTCCAAAAATCGAAGCGGAGAATGTTCCTACGTCTTCGCAGTCAACTGGGATGAAGGAACTCGGAAGCGCTTTACAACTCGCTCCATAAAGAAATATGGCCGCGAGGAAGCGTGGGAAAGGGCCTGTCAACTGAAGGAGGAACGCGACGGCATCCTTTACACCGCCGACGGACCATGGCTCAACGAAGGTTACCCTCCCGTTCCCCCCGAAAAAACCAACTCCTAAATCCAACAGGTAAAAATAACCCGACCCGATGGGACAGACAACCTCTCTCCCAATGGGATTGGTGCGTTTTCATCCGACGGTCACAACCCTCAAAAGGAGGACCACCGATGAAAATAGTAACAAAATCAGGCAGCGTCTACGACGCTGTGATCACCGCCAAGGGACTCCTGGTACAGAAGTTGGGAGGGCACGAAACAATGGCAATCGCGATCTACACCGATCGCCTCCCTTTCTTGGCGGACACCGTGAGGATTGAATCCCGTGGAAAAGTACACGAGGGTTTCAACTCGCGTGGAGTCCGCACCCTCCGTTTCGTCGTGGACCAGGTCCACCCGGGCATGATTCTGGCGAACAGGCGGGGTTTTCGTTCTACTGAGATCGTGTCGGTGGAACGGTAAATCAGGAATCCAACCCTGACCCGATGGGATAGACAACCTCTCTCCCAAAGGGATTGGTGCGTCTTCCCTGAAGGTCACAACCCCAAAGGAGGACCACCAATGAAAAACCAAACGGTGCCGAATGGAAGTTTGCGGGTGAACCTCATTCGCCCCGACGGAAGTTTCGACACACTCCCCGTCAAATCGACCCTCCCCGATGGCGCCGATATGTCCGACACCTGCCTGCAGGAGATCCTGAGTATGTTGGGGATCGATCGTGCTGCCGGGAATGTCATCAAGGAAGTCGATGTTGAGGATTTTCAGAAGGAGGGGTGGAAAAAAATCAGGATTGTTATGAGTTTCAAGGAATTCGTAACGCCTGCCGACCATCTTGCTCTGATGGAAATGGTGGAACATGCAAAGCATATCCACAAAAACAATGGTCTTGACGATACATGTGCTATTTGCGGGCATGATATTCGTCACCCAATTCACAGGAGGATGACAAAATGATGAACGATAAATTACGTTGGCTTGATAACCAAGTAAAAATGCCATCCTTTGAAGAGTGGAAGACGGCCTATTTGCAAGAATTCCGCGCAGCTTATGGGGTTGAACACGACATGAAGAACGACCTCGAAGAAGATGAGCTGGAGGAAATCTACGAGGATTTTCTTGAAAATCGCAACAAACCGGATACCTGCGGATACGTTGCGGCCTTCAATCTCTGTAACGGCAAGGCCCCCAAACCGAACATCATCTTCGTCGGAGACCCTGATGCCGATGATGTCGACTCCTTCCTCCCCCTGGAAAACCTCGTGGTTATCCAGTGCGCGAATGCTGACCAGGTTCGCCAAATCACATTGATGGGTAAGGCCGAGTTCACCATTTTCGGCGACAACCCCTAAACAACCGGCAATTTAACCCTGACCCGATGGGACAGACAACCTCTCCCATAGGGACAGGTGCGTCTTCCTTGTGGGTCACAACCCCCGGAAGGAGGACGCAATGCCCCCCAACACAGTCCCATTCGCCCGCAAAGCAGATACCGCGGGCCCAACTCAGCCGCCGGCCAGAGGATTCCCAGAAGATCGGCTAGACATGGTCCTGGAACTCTGCTTCCCCGCAGACATGACCCACCGTAAAAAAGAGGTGGACGCTTGTCTCGAGGTCGCCCGGCACTATGCCCTCAACCCGCTCTTAAACGAGATCCGCTTTGTGCAGAGCTCGTCCTATGAGCACGGTCGCAAGGTTTGGACAGTTAAACCGCTGGTTGGCCGGGATGGATTCATTGCCCTGGCCCATCGCAGCGGTCAATACGGCGGTATCAACACGACCGTAGAGTTCAAACCCTGGCCGTTCTTTGATCGGCCGAACAACCAGTGGCAACTGTACGACCAACCCGTTGCCACCTGCGAAGTGTACCGGCGCGATTCAACGATTCCGACCATCGTAACGGTTGGTTTCTGGGAATATGCCGCAAAAGAGGATGGCAATATCCCGGAGTTCTGGCAACGCCTCGGGGTCACCATGACCTGCAAGGTTGCTGAATGCCAGGCCTTGCGCAAAGCCTTCGACCTCGCGGGTCTCTACTCCCCAGAGGAATTGAGCGTTGGTTTCATTGACGCCGAAGGTGAGTTGCAAACCCCGGGAAAACTGCACCAGGAGGAAACGATTCAAGACCCTCCTCCGGAGCCAGTCGAAACCCCTTCGACAACCCCGGAATCGACCCAACAAGCAGAATCTGGGAAACCTGCACAACAAGCCTCTCCTCCGCAGGATCCGCCCCAGCCACCTGCCTCGGCATCTCAAACAAAAACTGCAACCTTGGCGCAACGATTGGCCAGGGCTCGTCACATTCTCACCACGAAGTATCACTTCTTGGACGTGACACAGAAAGAGCAGGAGATGGTCGAGGGGCGGTACGAAGTCGATGTGGACTGTTTCATTGTCCACCATATTGACCCTAAAAATGCCGAAATCCTGGCATGGGTGTCTCCATCAAGTCCGAACTCACCAGTTCTGGATACGTATGGATTCACCGAGGACACTGAAACCCAGTGGTGGATTCACACTCTCCAGGAAGGTGAATGATGGAAATCAAGGAGAACACCATCTTGTTCACCGACTGGTCAGGAACGAAGTGCGAATTGGCAGACACACGTCTTGTCAATGAGCCCACCATCTGGTTGGGGGTGCTCGATGCAGACCCACGCATCCGCGCCTCCATCGTCATGGCTGAGGGGATTGGATATGTCAAATACCCCCTTCATGAAGAAGTCCAACTCACAACACGGATGCACCTCTCGAGACAAAATGTCGTAGACCTCTGGCCCCACCTACTGAGGTTCATCGAGACAGGCAGCATCGAACCCTAATTAACCTCACCCGCAGGAGATTCACAATCCCTCCTTCGGAGTGGGTCGTGTCTCTCCTGCAGGTCAAACCCAAAAGGAGACGACATGCCCCCCAACATCCCATTTTGGATGCAGGAGAACGCATCCTTTGCCACCCGCGTCGAACAGGCGTTGGTGACCCTCAATCAGCGCAAAAGTGGCCAGGTCACGGAAAATCGCACCTCGACCATCGGCGCCAGCGAAATCAACGGCTGCGCCCGCAAGGTCATCCTGTCCAAGCTGCAACCGGAGACCTTCGGTTACAGCACCCTGGCCAAGTTCTTCCGCGGTCATCGCCAGGAGGATTTCAACGCACCCATTCACCGGATCATTGCTTCCGAGGAAGGTTTGTGCTGGATCCCCCAACTTCGAGTCCACTTACCGCGCCAAACACGGTGCCGCGCTCATGTGGACAACGTCTATTACCTCAGCCCGGACCGCAAAATCGAATCTGCCACGCACATTTTGGTGGTGGAAGAGAAAAACGCGGCCGAGATAGCTGCAGAGCCACTGGACGATTATGTCGCCCAACTTTACGACCAAATGGGACTTCTGAAGGTTAATTACCCGAAGGCCCAGGTCCATGGCTATCTCTACCAGACCGACCTCAATGGCGAACACACCGATTATGGTGGGGTTGTCGAGGTCGATATGACACTCGCTGAGAATTTCTTCCGTCGGGGAGAACAACTCCTTGCCTGGCTCGATGCAGGCGCAGTTCCCGACCCCGAGCCGTCCTTGAAGTGCGGATGGTGTCCTTATATGACCACCTGCCCTAAATGGACCGATCCCAACAACCCCCCCCTTCCTGAATCTGTGGTCAATCTGGCGAAGCGATATCACCAGATAAAAAAGGATTTGGAGGCCTTGGAAGATGAACGAAAGGCTGCCAACAGGAAGCTGAAAGACTATTTCAGTGCCCAGGGGAAAAATTATTTCAAGGGCGAAACAGCACCGGGATATTTCGTGCAAATCTACAAGTTCTCGACCGGGGATTCGTATGACACCGATGGTCTGGAACAGCACTACCCGGAAATCGCCGCGAAATTCCGCAAGGAGGGAAAACAAACCAAGGCGCTGAAAGTCGTCTACAAAGCGCCCAAACCCTCCACCAACTAGACACCTAAACCCCCATACCCGGGGAGATTCACATCTCCCTTCGGGAGTCGTGCGTCTTCTCGGGTTTTAAACCGAAAGGAGACCACGTCGATGAAGGTTAGGGATGTCACCGACAACAAAACGTATGAGGTCCCTGGCGCCAATCCTGACAGCGCGCTTGTGGCAATGTTTCTCACCCAGGTGTTGCACAAACACCAACCTGAGACCATTACCTGGGATGTCATCAACAAATATCTCCCCGTTTACCAGCCAAAGATCAGGAAGGTAACGGAAAAAGATAGAAACGGGTCCGTCAAACACTTTCGCCAACTGTGGAGATTCATGGTTGAGGACGGTTTGATCGAGACGCCGCCCAACAATTAAACCCTGGGGACAAGACACACTCTTTCCCTAGGGAGAGGTCTGTCTTGTCCCCCTCTGACCCAAAGAGAGAGGCACATATGACCGCGATTCGAACCAACACTCGAGATCTCCCAAGGCAAAACGCCAAGGGACAGAAACTCGGGGAAATTCTGATCATCGTATGCACCCTGCTGTTTATCTGCGGAGTTGCCACCATGGTCCTCAAAAAACAAGCCGAACAAATGCTGAAAGAACCCACTCCGCAACAGGAGCAAGCGTTCAATCAGGAAGGCACTCGGCGCCTCATCCAAACCGGAATGGTTGAGGAATACCAGAAGTTTTCGGGAGAAAGGCCATAAGCGCCCCCGATCGATTCGCCCATTTGACCAGGCACGCCAGAAGTAGAGCCCAGATGCGTGACCTGGATGAGTTGGTTCTTGTTGCAGCGGTGTCGAAAGTTTCCGGCTTTTTGACGACCAAAGCTCTGCGATTCACCCACCAAGGAATAACTATGGTGGCGAAGAAGACTCCCGGCGGCAGAGTCAAGATCATCACCTGCTGGCCGGACAAGAGAGGAGGTTTGCCATGATTAAGTGTCCTGCAAAAACAGAGGTGTTCTCCCGGGTGTGCGGTTTCTTTCGCCCGGTGCAAACGTGGAATAGAGGCAAGGTTGCCGAATTCCGCGATCGCAAGGTCTATCGGCTCGAAGAAGAAGGGAAGGGGGGTCAACATGACACCGAAAACTCCCAGACCTAAGGTTGCGAAGAGTTACACCATCGAGGTTAAAACCCCCTGTGGTGGAGGTTTCTTCACAGTCACCTTCCACAACCATAAGCCGTTCGAGGTTTTCTGTCGGATCGGTAAAAATGGTGGTTGTGCCCGAGCGAGCCTCGACACCCTGACCACGGTCATCTCCATTGGCCTGCGCAGTGGTGTGGATCTGGCGGACATCATCAAAACCTGTCGTGGCGTTTCCTGTAGCCGGCCTCCCTCCTGGGACAATGGCGAACAGGTGATCAGCTGCCACGATGCCCTTGGCCGTGCACTGCAGGAAGCATGGGATCTTTATCACCAGGAACACGGTGAAACCCAACCTTCCGAAGAGTCCGTCCAGGCCCGCCCTCTCAGAGTCGCTTAACCAACTCCACCGCACAACTGAACCCAACCGGAAGACCCTTGTTAGGCACTTTCGGAGAAAGGGAACAATGAACATCAACCAAAAACTCGAAGCGGAAAACGAAAAACTGCGGGAGGCAATTAAGTTGCTTACCCCCTGTGCTTCGGCAGCCGAAATTAGCCTACGGGCAGAAGGTCTATGCGCCGCGGCAGATAAATGCATCGCGGCGCTGGATAACGCTAATGACCTGCTTGGCATACCTCGCACACCTGCCATTGGCGACGTTTGGGAGGAACGGAAGCAATCAATTAAACCAGCTAAGCACTTTATAACCGACTTCTTTTCCAGGCCGGTTAAATAAGCGTCCTTCTTCTACCAAACCCACAACCTCACCCAACGGGGGATGCTTCACCAATCCCTCAAAGGGAGAGGTGCATCCTCCGTTTGGGTCCAAACCCCCAAAGAGAGGATCACCGCGAATGAAAACCTCCGCTATTCAGACTCTCGTCAACGAGAGCACCCCCGACCAATTGGCACGAATGGGCATCCAAAGTCACATTTATAGGGATGTACACACCATGTCGATTGACCAAAGCCGGGCAGGAATCCACCTCGAAGCCGCTTTCGTAAAGAAGGCCCTTTCGGAACAAACCCCTGCCCAGCGCATGGTCATCATCTTTGATGCCGCCGAAATCATGGCCAAGTTCAAAGACAATCTGGTCACCGATGGAATCCGGGCCGAGATCTGTGATGACAGCCATCCTGGTGTCATTCTCGATAACGCCCACCAGGTCGTGCTCGTGTCGACCACGACGGCCCTGGAATGCAATTTGGACCGCTTCCACTCGATCGTCTACGCCAAGCATTCGGGTTGGGGAAAACTCCAATCTGCTATGGCGATGAAAATCGACAGCATGATCAAACGCCGCATGCTGGGTTGAAGGGGGGACAAAATGGAAATGACCCTTAAACGGCTGTTGGTGGTCTTGGGAGAAATTGCCCTGGACCCGACCCACAAAGAAAATTTTTTGAGGTTGTGAGTAGTGTTTCTCTTTCTGTCTGGTGGTCGTTCGATCGCTTGTCGTTACCAGGGACCCCCCTCATGAACCTCAAAAATCCTGCAGACATTAAGGCTGTTGTTGACGCGATCAACAAAAATCTTAATGGACCAATGTTTGCTGCCGCCAAAGCCCATCGCGAACTTGAACGAAAACGCGGTGAGGAATTGCGTCTGGTGGATCCTGCAGAAAGGGCCTATTGGAAGGATCTCGAGAAAAGAGGAGTTCTTCCGAAACAAATGTCACGAGAGGAGGAGTTGGCGTTTTACAAAACTCCGACGGGATTGTATTTGGACGAAAACTCTCCAACTGCCATCTACGAGAGGGATTATGAGGCCAAAGTTACCGCTCTCAGGGTTAAAGCGTGGCCAGGTTGGTATCAAAACGGGTGTGAGTGTTACACCGACTACCTGACTCGTCTCAAAACCATTTAAAACAATCTCACCTATCGGGGGATGCACCACCAATCCCTCAAAAGGAGAGGTGCATCCTCCGCTTGGGTCCAAACCCCCAAAAAGAGGAAACCATGGAAATATTCATTTCCCCAGACCAAACGATTCGGGTGCGTTCAATCCGACCCGTATATGAGATCCGCGAAGACTCACCTGTCTGGAAAAGCCAGAATTTTCGGCAATCATCCCAGATTTATGAGGCCTTCAACTACCTCCAGAAGGAAACCCGCGAGAATTTCATCGTGGTCCACCTGGACAACAAAAATACGATCCTCTGTTGCGACCATGTTGCAGTAGGGTCTTTGAGTGCCTGCATTGTCCACCCGAGAGAAATTTTCAAGTCCGTTCTTCTCTCCTCGGCCGCAGCAATCCTCCTGGTCCACAATCACCCTTCAGGTGTGCCGGACCCCAGCCGCGAAGATATCGACATAACCAAACGGCTGAAAGGGTGCGCCGAACTTCTTGGAATCAGACTTCTGGATCACGTCATTGTTGGATGTGAGGGCTATTACTCCTTCGCGGACCGTGGCGCTCTGGATTTCCCGTAGCCCAAGGAGATACGATGGCAAACACTCAAGCCACCTGGTCGGTCAGTTTGGACTGCGAATGCCCTAACTGTACCGAATATGTCGACATCCTCGAAAATCCTGACTTCTGGGATGGAAGACATTTGGAGGTTGCAGAACATATGACCGAACGTAGCCGCAATATGGAGGTTATTTGCCCCAAATGCGGCGAAGAATTCAAGGTCGACTGCAACTATTAACCCACAAACCTAACCCACCCAACGGGGAACAGAACCAACTTCCCCTTAGGGAGTGGTCTGTTCCCCACCTTCACTCACAAGGAGACAGACCATGAAAACTCGCAATCTCACCATCATCATCCTCGTCGCTATCGCCATCAGCATCCTCTCCGGCTGCGCTCGTCAACCCCAACCGACCGCTGCAGAACTGAAGGAAATCCTCCAGACCGTTCGTGGCCAGAAGGGATCCGAATCGCGCCCGGCCCTGGATCTGACCGGCAACCCCTCCGTCGCTATCAATATCGATGGGGATTCGGTTGGCATCAAAGAGTTACTGGCCCAGCAACTGCGCACCGCCGGGGTAAACATCATTGATGACCCCAGTCAAGCCCAGGTTGTTATCTCCGGGGAACTGCAATTCGTCGGCGATCCTGCAGATGCACCAGAAAACGCCGGCTTCAACGACCTCCGTAAAAAAGCGGCGATCGGGGGAGCAGCAACAACCGTTCTGCAAGTCGGAATGAAAATGGCCTCGCCCATGTCTCTGGTCTCCGGAGGTCTCGGTTTGCTGACTTCCGCCGCCAGTAAAGCCATGTCCCCGAGCAAACTTCAGGGCGTGGTGATCCTCAGGGTTAAGCAGAACGGCAAGCTCTGGGACATCAACCTGACCAAAGTTGTTGAGGGCCCGAAAGATGGTTTGAACAACGAACTGGCCAAAGCCATCACCCAGGACGCAATCAAAGCGCTCCAAGGATGATCTTTGCCCACCCAACCCCCAAAAAGCCCCGAGGCATTTCAGATCCTCTCCCTCACCGGAGACGATCTGAACCCTCGGGGCTTTTTTTTTGGATTTTTAGGGCCAGGAGGCCCGCGGTTAACCCAGGACACCTCACGACCCATTTCAATCGCGGAAAAAGGTGCTAACGTCCCGAGAAAACCCGAGTTCGTGGCCGTTTTCCGTTTGACAAAAGGGGGTGTTTTTCATAGAATTACCCTATTCTACTTTCTCATTTTTTCTGAGAGACCTTAACCTGGCCGCCGCGAACTCTATTTCGCCTCCCGAGCCATGATTCCTCAGACCCTCTCCTCGAGACGGTCTCCCTCCTTGCCATAGAGTCCTTGTTGACTCCTTGTGGCATACCCCTATCAGACCTGCATCAGCAGACGTCTGTCTAAAACCGACCGGGCCAATTCCACCTTCCCCTGATTTTCAGGTCGAAGGTTTTTTTGCGCCCAAATGACCCCTGTTCCACGGATCTCAATATCCGTCGACATAAAAACCAGACGCAAAACCGCGAAGACTTCAGGATTTCCCTGGTGTCTTTTTTTGCGTCCAACCCACGAGAATCCAATGATTCTCAACCCAAAAGGAGGCCCACAATGGCCCGCTACCCGCAAATTGTCAGCAGTTGGAGTTACATGGCCGAGCAACAAACCATCGTTGCCAACCTTCTGAACCGTCCCGCAGAACACCCGGGCGCGTTCATGTCCCTGCTGGCCCCCCAAGAGCTCGCTTACATCGCGGAAACGTCAGTCAATAATGACGACTTTCTCGCCAAGGTAGAGCTCCAGGAACTTGGGGACATGCTCTCGCGATTTGCGCAAGAGTACGCCCCGCTCGACCAGGACCGGATTGAGTTCTCTCGGTACGACTTCGAGAACGCCATCAATCTGGAAATGTTTCAACCCCGGGTCGACGCAAACCTGTTGTTTGTAACCCAGGCCAACTTCGGCCAACCGCAGGCGCAGGTCAACATGACCTTCTCCGCCCGCAGCGCCGAAGAAATGCTCGACAAACTCGGCGTCGCCGGCTGCTCCAGTCTCGAACTGCAGCGCCATGACACCGGCCTCTGGTCTCTCAAGGCGGACGGTCAACTGTTCGTCATTGAAGATCTGGCTCACAAGGTTGAGAAAGACCTCAACCAAATGTGCGGGTTTGAACAGCAATCGCTGGCCTACCTGATTGGCGTGGAAATCAAAGACCTCGCCGAACGTCTGGTGATCTGGTTTAAGGAGGTGGGCCATGCCCCTTACTAAACTCCAAAACCTGATCAAGTTCGAAAAAAGGCCCAGAGTCTTGATTTTGGGCGAGCATCAACATCCCGACGTCGTTGCGTCTCTTGGCTTTAAGTACGAGTGGCAAATGACAGGAGGGTTTTTGGTTGAAACCTACGGATTCGGCAAGAATCCAAACCGCTTCGACCATTGGCTGCCGGCTTCGGATTTCTCCACCCGCTTTAGCAATGAAGTTTACGTGGAGGATGACAAGCGGCGGGATTACGGTTTCGATATGGTCGTTCTGGATCTGAGAAACTGGATGGACCATTCGTGGGTCAATCACGATGCCATCTGGCAGGACACACTGAGGTTTCTAGCACCCGGTGGATTGGCTGTGGTTGTAGGCGAGGCGTTATTTCACCGAGCCTTGATTGGATCTTTCCCTTATCGCCTGGAACAGTTTCACATGTTTCCAGAGACTCCACGATATGGGGGTCCTCCGATACACCACTTCATGACCGGGATCCGCAAAACCTTGGGTACTGCCAGTCCAAACCCGAAAGGCAAACACTTACTGGCCTGCTACCTGGAAAATTACACCCAGAGCAGCCAGAAAGAATTGTTCAAGTTTGCCGCTTCCCCGGCTCCCATGAGCCTTCTCGAACCTGTCGGCCTGCCATACCTGGTCACCCGAGCTCGCTCCGATGACCCGCTTATGATGCCGTCGACATTTAACCTGGATTATCTGGCCGCCAATTTGGTTGGTCAACCCGGTCCCTTTGAAGAGATTCGCAAACATCTCTTCCATCGGGGGGTACAACGAACCATCCGTATTCCCATGCGCCCAACCGTCGGCAACCTGGCCAAGCTGGCAACTTTAGCTGATGGTCCTGTTGTTGATGGCGATGGCAACTGGTGGGTGGTTAAGGGCGTGCCTGAAACTGTCCACGTCGAGCACAAAGAGGAGAACCTGAGTCGAGATCTCAAGCGACTCAACCTGTTTGGCCTCCAAGTGACCGGCGAGGATAAAGGCACCTTTATTGAATCCCAATTGGGATAAGGAGACCAACATGGCATTGAAGTTTGGACCTGAAAGTGCGGCCGTAAAATCGACCCTGAAACACTATGGGGTACTGTCTTTCCGAGCCTGGGAACCTGGTGTTCTGAATGTGGCCATCAATGGTTACCTCCTTGAACCCTACCAGGACCCATCAACCGGAAAAAGTTTTTATCGGACCCTGCTGGTTTCTGTTCTGGGAACCAAAAGCGCCGGTGAAACCTACATTAAAAAAATCACCCAATACCGGGTACTCTATCCTTATCCCTCGGCGAACGGAATCGATAAAAACCAAGGTTACGTCGCAGAAGGGTTATTTCAGAACGAGCAGGAAAAAAAGGAAGTTGGTCTCACCGTTGAAACCAAACGGATCGAAGGAACCATGTGGTGGCAGACCTTGGCTTACCGCAAAGACCTTCTCGAGACTACCTCCCAGGATGGCATGCTGAAGGCCTACCTTATTGGGGTAGATGTTGCCGATGCCGACCTGGGCTTCCCACGATTGTTGCGGGAATGTGCCTTGCCCTACTTGCCCGAATGGTTGGACATTCTGAAGGCTGAAATCAAAAGCCGTCGGGAATGGACAACCAGATTGGCCGGGCACCAAATGACCGGGTGGAAGATCAACATCCCCCGGAAAGCCTTGTTCGCCCTGGTTCAAGAGTTGGCAAGGGAAGGCAAACTTCCGCTGCCGGTAACCATTACCGCTAAGGCCGTCTAAGACCGCCTGACCCACCTCACCCACAGGGGAGAGTTCACACCTTCCCCTATGGGATTCGTGCGTTCTCTCCCCTGGTTTGTTTACCCAAACCCAAGGAGAAACCGCGAAATGAAACTCACAAACTCCCTCGTCGAAAACCTCCAGCGCCTGATTCGTCTGCCGGAGGATAGCACCCCCAAGTCCAGCATCATCATCGCCGCGGTGACAGCTGCTGTATTGTCACGCTCGACGCTTTTGCTGCATGGACCTCCCGGGTGCGCTAAATCGACCCTGATCAAACTCATCGCCAAAGCCTTCGGAATTGATGGGCAATGGCGAATCAACGGTACCGCCGGCACCAAAGAAGAAGATTTGGTAGGTGGTCTCGATCTCGCAGCTTTGGCCAACGGATCTCGCAAGGTGGTTTTCTCACCCTGGGTCTCTGCCAAAATGCGCCTGCTCGACGAGGTTGACAAAATCAACCCCTACGCGCTGGCTCCCCTGTTGCCGGTTCTTGCTGAAAACGAAGCACGAGTCGGCACCTCCGTCCTGCCTCTGGCAAAGACGTTCACGGCATTAACCATGAACCCGCCGATGGCTGGACAGGGAAATTTCGACCTGCCAGAGGCCATCAAAGACCGCATCGACCTCGAAGTGTTTTTCCCCTCCACCACGTTCATCGAACTGGCGGACATCTTCGAGGGGGTCATGAACAATGGAGGTGATCTGGTTAAGGCTATGCCTCAACTGGGAACTTCTGAGGAACTGACCAGAATGCAGGACGAAGTGGCTGCGCTTCCGATTTCGCAAGAAGCCCGGTACGCAACCGCCTTCTACCTGCACGCCACCAGTGTCTGTAAAAAAGACGCCAAGGTGGAGATGCGCAACTTCCCCACCTGCTGTGCGGACTGCGAACTGGCCGAGGCAACTCTGCCCTGCAGCAAAATCGCACCGCTCTCCGCGCGCACCGGCATCTCGGCCCTGAATCTGGCCCGAGGCATTGCTTACCTGCGCGGATCCGACAAGGTGGAGCGGGCTGACGTGGACATGATCTTTCCCATGGTCATGAGTCACCGAGCCCATTTCCCTAATGCGGCGATTGATTCCATACGGACGTTTGTCCCGGAGTTTTTTACCCGGCTATCCGGCGCCGTCGCTCTACCGATGAAGATCGCTCTCAAACCTGGCGAATTGAACCAAGCTGAAATGGATTCATTCGCCAAATCCGCCGACCCCCTAGTCGCCCTGGCAGTCAAATCCGCCCAGGCCGAACTTGGACAGGTTGGCAAAAAGCTCAAAACCCGCCTTAGCAGCATGAACGCCGAGGAGTTGAAAGTAGCTCACAAAAAAGGCGGCCTTGAATTCAAGGACCGCACCCTGATCGACAATATGATCGTGGCCCGCAAAACGGTTGCGATTGGCTTGCCGGACGAGAGTCTGCTCTGTGCCCCTCTGTTCCGGGACCTGTTTACCTCCCCGGAAGGAGAGCCGTTTCTGTCCGCTTCCAAATGGGACGATATTGCAGCAGAAGGACGAACCGAACAACTTTCACTCGGTATCGGAGATATGGGGGTGGATGTGTGCTTCGAAAACGGTCTGCTTTGCCTTGGTTTTAACGATGCACAGTCGGCCGACCTGTTTCGGGAACGGATCAAATCTGCCCTGAGCACCTTCGATGCCTCCCTGGTCTGCCCTTATGAAGTGGCAGGCATTCTCGAACAGATGGAGAAAGCCGGAATGCTCCCCCACAAAGGAGGTGCATGATGGCCGCTCCCGCCAAAACACCCGTAACACCGGCCACCGTGGTCCCCGAAGCTTTTTTGCGGGACAGCCACAACCTGTTTGAAAAAGCCCGCTGGAAAATGGGAGCGATTCCGGCCCATCTCACCATTCGGGACCATGAGCACACCGCCTCGATCTGCGCCATGGAAGTCATTATTGATTCCAAACACGCACTCGCCGGTGATCTCCCCTTTGTGGACGATGTCTCTTACCACGAGCTCGGCCACGCCTATCTCCCCTGGCTCGCCCCTGGAACGTTTAAGGCTGCAGTGGAAGATCATCTGATGGTCAAAAAACTGCTCGAAACCATGAACGTCAAATGGCCCAAGAGACGCATCCCCCATTTTCTCAACATCGTCTATGACACCATCATCGACACCGAGAGAACCTGGGCTTACGGATGCAATCCAAAAGTCAGTCTGGAGTGCCAGGAAAAGGTCAACCCCCAAGATTTAAGCAAGTACACCCCAGGGGATGACAAAATCATGGAATGGCTTCGAGCGTTTCGCGAAGCTGTCACCGAAACCCCTTTTTCCTCCCACATTTGCAAAGAAGTGCAGGAGGCCGCAACGAAGTCACCGCAGATCATCCGGCGCGTCTGGGATCTGCGTGTGCGAGTCAAGCAAATCTGCGAGTTGTTATTTCCCCTGTTTACCCAGGATTTTGAGGATGAGCAGAAGGATATCGAAGGTTTGCTGAGAATGCTCGGGGTCAACCCTTCTGGAACCAGCGAAGGCGACGATCTCGACAAGATGCTCGAGGGAATCGACCTGGACGACAAGGAACTCCGGGAGGTGATCGAAGAAGAAGTCGGTCAACGTCTCGGCGGCAAAAAGCTCAACTGGGGTTTCGAAAAACTCTGGAAGGACGCCAGTAAAAAGGTGCGTTTCCGCCTGGAGATGAAACAGAAGGGCCCGGGAGAACAACTGCGCGCTGGAGATCAGCCGTGGGTACCTGGAATGCCCCTCAGAGAGTTAGATGTCGAACGGACGATGGAACGGCACGGACGGTTTTTGCCCGGGCTCACCACCGTTCGCCCCATGATCGTCGAAGGTCCAGGCACCCTCGCCGACGCGCCCCAGCCTCAACGGATGGCCGTCTGCGTTGATGTCTCCGGATCGATGGATAAAGACCCAACCAGCATGGCACTGATGACCTTCCTGCGTGAAGCCCAGCGCCGCCAAAAACCGGTCGCCGTCGACATGTTCGCCAACGACCACGTCCAGATCGAGTTCTCCACCAATTACCGCAAGGTGGGGGAGTTGGCTTACGAGAAGTACGGACACGCCGGCGGAGGAAACTCTGTCCCGGGACCGGAACTGATCGCATCCAGGCTGCGCACCGGTGATCTGCTGCTTTACATCACCGATTTCGGCTTGAATGAGGAAGACAAAGTTGTGGCCGCTAATACCCTTCGAGCACTGAAGGCGAAAGGCGTCACGGTGGTCTTCATCTTGATGTTCACTACAGGAAATATCGGCAATCACAACCTGCCGTATGTCTTCTGCGAGAGCATCGAGGCGCTGGCCAATGTCACCTTGACCTCGATTTAACCTACAACCTCGCCTAACGGGGGATGCTACACCAATCCCCTATGGGAGAGGTGCATCCTCCGTTGGGCACAACCAAAACAGGAGGAGTACGTGGAACCCACCATTACGCAAAAGACCGGCCTCGAAGCAGTCCGCATGTTCGCTCAAGGACTGACGGAAATGCTGACCGAGCGTCTTAACCCCAGACTTGGTGAACACGACAAGCTGTGGGATCTCGGGCTGCGGAAGAAGTTATTCCCTGCCCAGGCGCTCCGTGTCGAGGCTCTGGCCCGCCAACTCGAAGACCCCAATGAGCGCACCGCTCTGCTCATGGGAGATATGGGGGTTGGCAAAACGTTAATGGCGCTTGGCATTATCAGGCGTCTGCATCTGGCAGTTATAAAAAACGAAGGGGATCGGGCTTACAACGTCATTATCGCAGCCCCCCCGACTCTGGAATCAACCTGGCGTGAGGAAATCGCTTCACTGCCTCTCGGTAGCTACAACTGGGTTGATTTCTTCTCCGGTGCACCTCTGCCGGAAAAGGGTATCAACTTCCAGATCCTCACCTACAGTCAGATGAGGATGCACTACCACAGTGAGATCCACGCGGTGACCACGTTCCGTTCTCCGGCCGTGATCGCTCGTCTGGAGAAATTGAAAGAGGTGTTGGAATCGAGTGGGCAATATGTTCTCGCAGACCTCACCCTGACCCAGCACGGTTACCCAACCGGCCAGGCACTCTGTCCCCGCTGCGGGCACCGGTTCGTCAAAGAAGGCAAGAAAGAAAAAGACGATCCGACCCCCCTCAGCATCGAGGATCTGCAGAAAATTGCCGATACCTCTGGCCGCGCCATCACCTGCCCGGGCCCCCGCTTCAAAAAAGAGTGGAATTCCACCGCGTCACGACGCGAGGGGGTCCGTCTCTGTGGGGAAGTCCTGTTGCGTCCTGTCACCGCCAAAAACCGCATGGCTCACTGCGTCTCCGATGCGTACCGGGCCAAGAAACACCTGCGCAACGTGATCGATCTCGTCGTGGGAGATGAATTTCACTCCCTGAAAAACGACGGGGTTCAAGGCAAAGCTGGCCGCTGGTTGATGACCGCCGGCCGCAAAGCCTTAGCCTTGACCGGAACTCTGACCGGCGGTTATGCGCACGACCTGTTTTACCTGCTCTGGTCCCTTTCTTACCGAGAACTGCGCCAGGACGGGTACCTCTACAACATGCTGAGCAAATTCTGCATGGAGTATGGGTCGAAAGAAACACAGTCGAAAGAAAAGAACGGAAAGCCGTACAAGGTTTCCAAAAACATGACCGGCATCAGCGCCTCGATCTACGAAAACTACCTCGTAGGCAAAGCCGTGTTCATGGGATTGGAAGACCTGGAACAAGACCTGTGCCCCTACACCGAGCACCGGGTCAACCTTCAGATGACGGAAACGATGCAGATCCATTACGACATGGTCGCATCGGAGTTCAAGCGTCTGATCGGAGCAGCCAACGCCTCTGGCTTCAAACTCGCCAGCCAGTTGGTCTCCAAGTACCTGCACGCCACCCTGAGCTGGCCCGATCGACTCCGCGAGGACAAGATCGACGGCAAGTTGGTCAAGTACGACAAGGATGGGAACCCGGAAGACGAGTTTCTGATCCAGCTTGACCTGAGCGACCTGGTGGTGGAAAAAACCCCGAAGGACCAGTGGCTCATTGAATTGGTCCAGAAGGAAAAACGCCGCGGCCGGAAAGTCTTGGCCTACGCGACCTACACGAACGAGCGGGATTGCACGGCTCGGATAAAAACCGTACTGGAAGGGGCTGGACTTCGTGTCGGCCTGCTACGCGCCAGTTCGGTTACCGCAGCTAAACGCAAGGAGTGGATCGACGCCAAGACCGACGACGTCGATATCCTGATTTGTCATCCGGACCTGGTGAAAGAAGGTTTGAACCTGATCCAGTTCCCGACCATCGTTTGGTTACAGCCCGACTACAATATCTACCGGCTGCGCCAGGCCTCCCGTCGTTCCCGCCGTCCCACCCAGAAGGAACCGGTCGATGTGTACTTCGTTTACTACGAGCACTCGACCCAGGAGCAGGCGATGTCACTGATCGCCTCCAAGCTCGACTCGGCACTATTGGCAGAGGGTAACCCTGCTGATTCGGCCCTGTTCGAGATCTCCTACTCGCCGGACAGCATCTTCCGCGGCCTGATCAATGCCCTGATCGATGGTTCCGACGTTCAGCTCAAACTGAAAAACACGGTGATTACCGAGGAATTTCTCCCAATGGAGGATCCCGAGGAAGTCACCGGCGCCGAAGAAACCACCTCCCCGGAAGTGGTCTTCTCCCAACCGAACGCCGATCGGAAGATTCACGTTTCCATCCGTCGTCGTGTTGGCCGGCGTGTGATTACGGTGACCGAAGAGTACGAAGCTTCGGAGGTTCCAGTAGGTCATCAGCTCGCGCTGTTTGCCTGGAGCCCACAACCGGAGGTCACTCAATCCACCCAGGCCATGCTGCTCCAGTAGTTTTGGACAGGCCAACCCGTCTATATCGGGAGAGGTTTCATCGCACTCCTATATAGGAGGAGTGCCTTTACCCCAAAAAGAGGAGTAACCCCATGGCCAACGACCGAACCGAATTCTCCTTCATGCTCGACCTGCCGCCGGCTGCAATCGACTACGTGCTCCAACTTCACGAGCGATTGGAACAGGCCTGCGGACTTCAGCCGGATCTTGACGACCCGGTTCATCAGGCCGCCACCCAAGGTGTCGATATGGCAAAAATCGCTGTGGATTTGTGTTGCAAGATGGAACGCTCGCCGCGGTTTGATCTCTTCCTCGACAACAACGAAATATGGATTCGTTCCGTGATTCACCCCATCGAGTCCGGCTCACCTGAAAATGTCGCCCTGTTTCTCCAGACCATTCTGCAGAGTCTGGACCTGGATGAAGCCATTGGCTTTACCTGGGCTTGCAGTTGCGACGGACCAAGATTTGATACTTTCGATGGCGGCGCGGTGGTCCTGACCAAGGATTCCATCTGGTGGAACAACGCAACAAGCTGGATGCAAACAACCTTGTCCCAGGCCTCCCGCCCCAAGCAGGACCCGCTGCACGATGCAGCCAAGACCCTGCTGGAACACTACAAGACCCCCAACCAACTCGGCACCATCCCCCGGGAAGCCCACGAAGCCCTGATAAAGGCTGTCGCTGAAGCTGACCACGAGATCATGGTGCGGGAGTATGTTGCCGGACAGGGTCTTCACTGCCCCGTCTGCAAAGGCGACACGCTTGAAGGGAACAGTTGGGACGCGGACGAAAGTTACGCGACTCACGAAATGACCTGCAACGACTGTGGTGCCGGGTGGAAAGACCTCTACACCCTGACCTCGATCATCGACCTGGAGGGACCCCATGAATAAGCAAAGGAGTCACCTCAAAGATCAACCCAAGACCGGTTGCCCCAGCTGTGGCCACGACCTATTTCAAATCATTGAGGTCAAGTGTTGCGCAGGGGTTATTACTACCCACGGCGAGATCAAGGTCACTCACCGAGAGAAGGAGGTGCAGATTGCGGAAATTGCCTGCACCCAGTGTAAAGCGGTCCTGTTCAACAGTTTGGACCAGGGCCGGCTCCTCGAACCACTTGAGGATGTCTTTTCCTTACTCCTACCCCTGAAAGTCAGCGGGTACAACCAATAAGGAGGACGATTTTATGGAAATTCTCCTGTTACTGGGAATTTTTCTGGCCCTTTGTGTCGGGATCCGGATCTTCCCGCGTGCCGTCGGTATTGCCCTGGTCGAGACCTTCGTCCCAGGCGCCAATCAGCCCTCACCAGCCAAGGATGCTCGCATCCCCTGGAAGGATGATTGGCAGAACATCGAGGAGAGGATCGAGGCGGTCATCGTGACGCCCCCGACTCTGCCAGCGCCAGCCCCAAGGGTTCTGCCCTGGGCCGCGCTGCCGCCACGGGAACCGTTACAAGTAACGTTACACCCACCGTTACCCGTAGCGTTACCGGCACACCAGGTAACGCCCCCGGCCAAAGCCAGGGTCGTCGCACCTCCACCCCCAATCGCCGCACGAAGCAGCAAAGCTGTTGCACCGCTTCCCCCGCGACGAACCACTGCCGGCAAACTTCCTCGCATCACTCCATCACCACTTCGGAGCCGAGGTTTTTCCTGTATGCCGCGAGTATCCAAAACCGATAAAAGCTACCCGTCTGCGATCTGACAGAGCGGCTAGCACTTTATGGAGGAATAGATGAGCAAGTGCCTTGTTCTAGACCCCAATGAAGGTCCGCCAGGGTACTACGCGGTTCTGAAGAGCCACGTAATAACCGATGCCCTCGGAAACATCTGCCGAGCGTGTGACTGGCGGCCAAACTGCGACACCTTCGTCTATAGATGCAGCTCCTACGTGGTCATCAGCAGCCGCGATGGCAGTGAGCTGAAACGAAACGACGGATGCAGTGTGGTGTTCAAGCGATTGACACCTGCTGAGTAAAATCCATTCACAAAACTTTCATCACCCCGCAAGGAGAGACACACCCAACCCCTTGCGGGAGCGGTGCGTCTCTCCTTGCACAACCCAAAAGGAGTCACCCGCGATGAAACCCCTAATTAACACCGACCGGCCGAGTCGCAAGCCTCGGACCCGCAAGGATATGATCGAGTATCTGAACGGTCATTTCCGGTACGACACGATGAGTTCCTGGAACCGAAGCACCAGCTATGCGGTGAACGTCAAACTTCACAAAATAACGTTCCCGGACAAAGACACCGAAGACGCTGCCTACATGTGGATCTGGCGTGACGGTGATTTCAACGAACCCATTGAAGCCGCCAGGCGAGTTTTTGATGAATTCGCTGAGCGTCACGGTTGGGGTTGGCAAATCGGCTTCAATGGTCGATCCAGCGGTTACCTCGTACTCTATGACGGGGGACGCAAACAGCTCGACCATAAAAGCCGGTGCAGTAAATGCTGGCAGTTGAACTTCAAGCTGGTCCCACCCGAGCCCCTGCGGTTTCCGGACGGCACCAGCGAGGCGCGCCTGCATGCTGCCTACAATAAACAAAGAGGAACGTCGGTCGAGTTGCTAAAACAACTTCCGGAAGTAAAATCGCTGGGATTTTTCCCGGGCGAAATCGAGCAAAGAATCGCCGCGATCAAGTCCCGGGAAGTCGACCCCTCTAAATACACACCAGACAATAAGTGTGGCCGGTGTGGAGCAATGGCGCGCGTCAATTTGAGCGAACCCTTGTACGAAACTTTCACCACCGGTAAGGGCACTGACGAAGAACGCGACTTTGAGAATTGGGAAACCGATAACCTCAAGTATCGCGTCGAACTGATCTGGGATTTCGACAAGACGGTCGAAGCTGCTGTAGCCGCCTTCGTTGAAGAAGTCCGCTTCCTCGGAGCACCAATGAGTGATGAAGAAGAAGAGGACCAGGAAGATGAAGAACCGGATGGTGAGGATGACGAGGACAATTGGGGGGAGGTGGCCAATGGCTGATCAATCCCTGAAAAAACGTTTCGAAGGCTGTGCCTTCCGCATCTTCCTATTAGGAATCATGACCTGGTCTCTGATCATGGCACTGGCACGAAACATTGCCGGAACCCATGGGGTCGAACAACTGACCACGACCTTCCCTCTCCCGGTTCTGATCGTTTTGGGCGCATTACAGACATGGTTGTACGCCCTAAATCGAAACAGGATGGTGGCTATGTATATGGCCGCACGCGAACTCGCGCGGAAAAACATGTTTCCCGAGGTCCCCAACATCACCGCCTGGACATCCCTCTCCCGGACTGAGATGGAAGAGATCGTGCAATCCCTCGCCGAGAAGATTCGCCAAGGGAACCTGCAGGCCCTCAACATCAGTATTCTGCCCGGCAAGGATGACACCTTACTGCTCTCAGGCATCATCAACGAGGGTCATGGCATCCAGGCAATCGCCAAATTAACCCAGCAGGGGACAACTGACCCCTCTGGGGCTCTGTCTTCGGCGCATTTCAAAGGAGATAGAGAATGAAGATGAACGACAAACAACGGGAGAATTTGGCCAAGTTCCTTTGGGATGTGGCCAAACTCAACTATGGAGCCTTCTTCTTGGCCGAGGTTTTCAAGGTAAGAGTTGTGGAACAGTACCTTGTCATCCTCTTTGCAGTCACGGTACCCGCTATCCTGGGATACCTCCTGGATGCCGGGAAGGACTTGGCCAAAACCAAAAATTCTGGTAAAAAGAAGGGAGGAGGAAAATGATGCCCGATATTCTCAAAGTATTGGCAGTGATCCTAGTTGTCGCAATTGGGTTGATTCTCAGCGACGCGCACACTCGAAGGAAAGAGCGGCGCGAAGAAGAACAACACCACAAGCCGCGGTAACTCCCTTCACCTTTTGCCCTTGACCAAAAGAGGCGGCGGACAATTATGTCCGGTGTCTTTTTTTGCGTCCAATCCATCAACCCACGGGGGAGATTTCAGACCGTCCCCGCTGGGGTCACGGCTGTCTTCTCCCCGGAGAAAGGTCAAGCCGTGGACAAAAAAACCACCGTGCCGGAAATCCTCGCCAAAGCAGAGGAACAAACACGGCGCCTCCAACAAGCGGGATGGGGAAAAGAGGATTTTGTAGCAGCCCTCGAACAATTCCTCGATCACCCCGAACTCCCGCTCAACACCTCGCCCATGTTCTCCTGTCCCGACTGTCAGCAACAATCCCCATTCCACATTTGGGTCGCTGCCAGTGGGAAAAAGCTGATGGATATGGGGAAAATGAATTGCCCGAAGTGTGCCGGCCAGAATTTGGAGATGGCCACAATCAAGGGCAATCCTGATGAGATTGAAACATTCCTCAATAAATTTCCCCAACCACCAACCCAAGGAGAATATCCGTGAAAAAACATTACATCATCGCCGAGAATGTGCTGCACCTGCCCCCCGCGGATGCAGGTCTGCAGCACTCCATTGTGCGGCTGCACAACAGCTGCATAGGCAAGAAAGGGACCCCCGGCAAGTTTTATCGCCGGCAGGCCGTCGTCGTGGAAAATCCCAACACGAAATCCCGGATCATACGGAATGTGATGGGGACCAACCCGGCGGCCAAAATCCTGGCACCGTCGAGCATCATGCTGGATTACGACGCCAAGGTGGAGCTCGGCTGGGACGAAACCCACCTTCTCAACGTCTATCCCGCCAGTACCTTCCAGATTTACCTCTGGTACTGGAATCACCCCGACACCGGCTATCGCGTTGCGACCCGGCTTGGTGTTTGGGGTTTGTTTGCCGGGATAGTCGGAATACTGCTCGGCTCGCTGAGTTTTCTCGGCTAACAACCCATCAACCCGCCACGGAGGAGATTCACCATAATCCCTCCCGGGGTCGTGGTGTCTCCTCTTCAGCTCAACCCAAAAGAAGACCCGCGACGCAAACCCTACCAACTCCGAGCCTTGTCTCGCAGGCTGGCTTCCCGGTGGTTTATTACAATGTGAGTTTCCAACTCACTCACTGGGCCGTCGTTCAATGCATCACGATGATGTTGTTCGACGGCCAGGCGATCACCCGGGAGTCGGTCGAAAATAAACTCTTCGGCCTGTTGCTGGCGCGCGGAACTTCGTTCTGCGACCATGTTGAGGGACCTGTCTATCGTGGCGAGGATTATATCCAAACCGCGAGCATGTATCTGAAGGCCAACACCCTGACGACGGAACTGTTCCCCGAGGTCCAGCGCTGCGATGCGAAGGAGGTGTTATGAAGCCTTTAACTCCGCCCCCCGGAATGCCGGTTCGTAAGCGCAGTTGGGGAACAGATGTGGTCCCTCAAGACAAGTGGATCGACCCAACCAAGGAATATACCTGCGGAGGAAAGCGGGTGGTCGGGTTGCATGTTCAACTGCACAACTCGGTTGGCAACGAGGTTACCTACCCGGTCAAAGGATCTGTCGTGGTGAGAGAAAAACCGCGAAAATATCAGTATCGGATCTGGTCCCTCGATGGCCGCGCCGATGTCGTCTGGGGTAAGGGACTCAACCTTGAATTGGCGAAACAACAGGAGAAAAAACCATGATCCAATTTATGATTGCCGCCCTGACCCTTCCGGCGCTTTGGCTTATTGGCCGGCCGGAAAAATACCGGTGGCGGCGCTGGGGGTTTATTGTCGGCCTGTCGGGACAACCCTTCTGGCTCTGGGCAACATGGGTCTCTGGTGATTACGGCATGTTTGCAGTCGCCGTGGCCACCACCTACATCTACGCCGACGGGGTATGGACCTACTGGGTCGCCCCGCTTCGCAATCGAGAAGGGAGGCTGATCCATGAACCTTCCAACTCGTGAAGAGGTGTTGGCGCTCGACAAGAAAGCCTTGGTCGACGCTGTTGCGTTGGCGCAAGGGTGGAGCGCCTGTCGGAGACCAAAAGACACCTATTACAACATCACCTTTGACCCCAAAGGTGGAACCTGGTGGACAGGAAGCACGGTGTTTCCAAGAAACAATTACTGGCCGCTCGATTGGCAGGTCGGTTTTGGACACTTTGCGCTGTTCCTGATCTTGAAGTATGGGCTTGCAATCGAACCCAGGGACAACTCCTGGTTCGTCTGGTCCCCGAGATTTGGCACAGTCAACGGCTTCGAATGCGCATCGCTTTGCGAGGCAATTTGTCGAACCGTAGTCCTGAACTTCCGTGAGGATCCTAAACCGGATCTAGGCGGACACTTGCCACCACCCCCCGAATAGAGGAGACATCCATGCAAAACAAAACGGTTATGGTGACCTGCCATGACAACCGTCGACGGGTCGCCCTGGTAGAAACCATGCCCGGGCTCACCGCGGTGAAAGGAATCGTCCGGATTCAGAACCAGGAAGTCGTTGGAGTTGTTATCCCAGCGGAAGGCCTGGAGTATCTGTTCCGGTTCTGATCACCACCCATTCCCCACAACCCCGCCAGGGAGACACAAACTCCCTCAAGGGGTTTCTGTCTCCTCTGGCACCACCAAAAAGAGGAGACAGATGTGAAAATTAACGAAAACGTCGAGATCGGCATTTATTTAACGCTGTTCTCAGTGACTTTATGGGCATTAGCCTTCGGCGGAATGTTTGTCGTAGGTGTCCCAGAGTCGAACCAAACAAAAATTATTCTCGCTCTCTTGTTTGTTGCGGGGTTTTATTCATGGGTTTTCCTCATGGTAAATCTTGACCACTGGCACTTTCTCAGAAGGAGGGAGCAAAAGGCCGAAGAGTGGAAAAACGAGCAACAGGAGTGGAAAAACGAGGAAAAGGAATGGAAAAGAGAAAGAGCTAGGAGGGTCTTGGATGCTGATATTTATAATTTACGACATTTCAATAAATACCCACAGCGTTTGTTCCTTGCCAATTCCTACATCCCAAGCGGTTCTGTAATTTATCTCGATGCTGGGACCTATTCCCCCCCTCTAGCCCTGCCAGCACCCAGGTTAAATAAGCTCGTTAGGGCCGGAAAAATTGAGGAACCGAAGTACCACCGTCATGAGGTTCCCCGATTGAGAAAGCACGGCACAATCTTTGTCGGCGCAACAACCAAGATCGCTAGCGGCGAGGTAATCCTGCAAGTAGGAAGACTCGAAATCTCCGAATTGGATTTCGCAGTCCGAGAACTCGCCAAAATCGACGCGACAGACTTCGGTGCTGGCCTAATCTATGAAATTTGGGAAATCCGGCATTCCCGTGCAGTTATGAATTTACTGCATCGGTTGCAAGACCCAGATATCGGTGCCTGGGTGGAAAAAAAGACCGGAGTTGGGCTTAATCAGCCAATTTCAGATGATACCGGATGGAAATGTGAAGAGTGCGAGACCGACCTCGGTGAGGCGGCCCTGGCAAAATCCATGTCCCACACCGGCCGGGCTCTTTGCGGTTGCTGTCTAATGCGCGAAGTGGCCTAACCCACCCACAACCCCGCCAGGGAGACACAAACTCCCTCAAGGGGTTTCTGTCTCCTCTGGCACCAACCCAAAGAGAGGAGACGGATATGGCTACCGTCATCACCATCGCGTCAGCGTCGGTCGAAATGACCTACACCGACCAGACCCCAGAAACCGCCCTGGTCGCCGCCTTCGAGCAAAGTCAGGGGAATTTCAATTGGTGGAACTATGCACCGGTTGAGCATTACCCGCTGCGCATGAAGGATGGAGTATTGACCTTGGGCGAATTCACCGTTGCCAACGTGCAAGATCAAGGAAACACCCTTGGGGAGGTGCCATAATGGGCCGAGCCGAACGTGCACGCTGGAGCAACAACGACAAATGCCGCGAACTTCTTCAAGAAGCGCGGCATCGTCGTCTGGACCCAGAAGAGATTGAACAACTCCGGATCGGATATACCGGCTACGGAGGAATCAGCCGTTGGAACACCGATCAGCACTTCACCCCCCCAGTTGTGGTCCGATTCATTATCGACCTGCTGGGAATCAAGGAAGGCTCCGTCCTCGAGGCCAGTTGCGGCTCGGGAGCCTTTATTCAGGAGTTGCCAGAGGCCTGTCGTGTCACCGGGTTTGAACTGATGCAGGAAGCGGCGCAAGTGGCCCAACTCTGCAACCCGGGGGCCCGCATCGTCCAAGGCAACGCTCTGGAACACCTTGAAGAAGTGGAAGGCCGCTTCGACTGGGCCATCGGGAACCCTCCCTTCGACAAACTGGCTCGCGACAAAGCTCCAGAAGGCTTCATCCTGGGGCCGAAAAGCGGCCGGACAGAATGGTATTTTGTCGAAATGAGCTATCGGGCCCTCAAACCTGGTGGCATGTTGGCGTTGGTGGTCCCTGAAGGCATTCTCGGCAATCCAAAAGACAAGGATTGCCGGACTTGGATCATGGATAACGCTTGGTACCGGGCGACGATTGGTCTACCACCAGAAACGTTTGCCTTCTCGGGAACGTCGGTGAAGACCAGCATTATCGTCGTACAAAAACCCCTCCCAGGGTACCGGTTGGAAAAAGAGGATTACACGATCGGTATGTGCGCCATTAAGGATATCGGTTGGGATTCTCGACGTCGGGAAACCGGTAAAAACGATTTTCCTGCCGCCCTGGGTTGGATTTGGGGAGAGTTCGGTGGCCTGGACGCGAGGCATCTCGCAAAACCCTACCTCGAACTTGTTCCCGAACTGGTCCCAAAACCCACTCCACCACAACCTGAACTGCCCAGCCTGTTTGATTACCCCGCAGCGATCAATGTCGTCCCTGGGGAGCAACTGAGCCTGTTCTGATCATCACCAACCTCACCCAACGGGGGACGATAACCAATCCCCTATGGGAGTGGTGCGTCCTTCGTTTGGGTCCAACCCCAAAAGGAGGCCGCGATGAAATCCAAGCGAGGCACTGGAGACAGCGCCAAAGAGTTCCCGATCGATCCTGACGACACCCTGCCGCGACTCAAGCGCGGGATGCTCGTAAGGTTCCTATTCCCGATCGAATTCGGGAGTTTCAAGGAGAAGGTGTTTATGGTTTTGGATGGATCCAGCTTCAGGTTCCTGGCCGGCGGAGAAGGCGGAAAGCCTTGTAAAATCCTCTCGGCCATCTTCCGGACCACACCTTTCGAGATCGAGGAACCAACCCCCGTTCAGCCCCAGGAGACCACGGCCTCGACCAACCCCTGGGAACAGCTGGACCTCTTCTAGGCGACAAGGAGGTAACAATGCCGACTTGGCACCAACAAAAAGCTGGGTACCCCCCACTCGGACCTGGCTACATCATGGAGTCAGACGGGGTAAACCAAATGCGCTCTCGGATGACCTTCGGCGAAAATAAAGGCCAGGCCATGGAATGTTTGGCGAACTATCGCAAAAACCAACCAAACCTCAGCCACATCCTTTATTTCAATGGAAACCCCTTCGCCTAAGACATCCAGCCACCAACCTCACCCAGAGGGGATTGCACCATCACTCCCTCAAGGGAGAGGTGTGTTCCCCTTTAGGGTCACCCCGAAAGGAAACACAGAGATGGCCACCGTAGATAAGCATGCTCAGGAGTCGAACTTCCCGGATTATCCCAAACACTCGCTCGCCCATGATGTTCGCAAGCAGGCGGCCGAGGGGAGGGGATACGAGAAGGGATACGACTGTCACCTCGGCTTTTTCGACTTCCACCACAAAAATCCGCCCGCCCCCTTCAACCCCGATTTCAACCCGGAGTACGCTGGGAGGGTGAAAGAGTATTTTCGGCGGGTTCATGAGCTCGTCAAGGATGCGTCATTTGATCATCTCTCCTGTGAAGAGTATGACCAGATGTTCAACGGCAAGGCCCTCGCCTGGAAACAGGAACTGAGAGTGTTTGGCTTTCAACTCCCCGACGGAGGTAGTCATGCGCGTTGAAATTATTCAGATAACCACGATTTATCCTATGGTCTATGTTGTTGAGGAGGGGTCTTTTGACATTCGTACCCTTTCGGCCAACGTGATCTGTAAGCTACACATCGATGATTCCGAAAAAATGAAGAAAGCCTTGAACGGCGATTAATTTGTTTATGCGGAAGAATCCAACCTCACCCAACGGGGGATGCTTCACTAATCCCTCAAAGGGAGAGGTGCATCCTCCGCTTGGGTCCAACCCCAAAAGGAGGACGCGATGCGATTCCACCATGACCAGGGGATCCTTCAACTCAACGCCGAGATTGCAGCACGCGCTGCCATAGTGGACCAATCCGAACATGACTGGGTCTTCAATGTCGACCTCGGCGTGATCCTTTGCTCCCGCTGCGGGTCCTGGCGCAACACCACCATTGGTGGCTGCCGGGTTTCTGCAAAAAAGGCGGGTGCGAAATGACCGCGGCCGAGTTGAAAAAACAACATCCCTATCCCTACATCACTGTAGCGGAGTCCAAAGACATCCTGGTGCTCCTGCACCCGCGCCAAGACCACCTCACCGTGGCTATCTTGCGCGAAGGGCAGGAACCGGAACTTCACAAGGTCTCGAAAGGCCCCCGCGAGGAGGACTCTGAGGATCAAGGAGAGTTCCACACTTGGAACAAACGGGACCGCAATGCTTACGAAAAATGGCGTAAGCGAGCCCGTCGGCAGGTTCCCGCTATTGCCCAACGCGTCTTTGATCTGGGTAATCAGCACTACAACGGCTGCGGCTTCCATTACAACATGGTCAAACGTCTCGGAGCGTGTATTCGCACCGTGAACGATTACGACCAATACAAGTCCTGGTACGATCGGATGCTGGACCAGATGTTTTTTGAAGAACTGTTCCACGACGTCGTCAAGGCCGAAAAAAGCGCACGGGAGAGTTAAATCTCCCCCACTCACGACCCAGCCGACCATGGTTTTCGGGTCCTGGTCAAAACCAACCGAACCCTGAGGGACAGCGACACCTAACTCCCTCAAGGGGAGAGTTGTCGACTGTCCCTCCCTAACTTATCAAGGAGACAGTCATGGCCAAAAAAATCGAGATCATTGAATGCTCGGGCTGCAAGAGCCGCTTTTCCGAATACGAACTGACCGATAACGAGGGGGAATGCCCCGATTGCGGTCTTGACCTTCGGAAGACTCCTGCGCACCGCCGGGCCCCGCTCCCTGTGACCAGCCTGCTCCACGCCGTCGCCAGGTAGCCAAAACTCAAAAAGACCCCAGGGTCTTCGCACCGTCCACAAGGACGCTGTCGAAGAACTCCTGGGGGTTTTTTTTGCTCAACTCTGTTTTAACGGAAAAACTTCGTGCTAATATCCGAGTACCCGAAAAGAGGCCGCGATGTTTTTACCCTATCAGGATTCTCCCAACAGCAAGAGTATCCCCTATGTCACCTTGAGCCTGATGGCGCTCCTGGTCGGGGTTTTTGTGTTCGTGGGCCTGCCCTTGACCAAGGAAACCATCTCGGCTGCCGACCCGGTGTTCCAACATTATCTTCGAGTCACCCCCCCAGAACTCATTCCCAATAACCTTCTGACCGGTTATGACCTGTTCGTCTTCCAATATGGGTTCCGCCCCGCCGAGCCCGCCTGGTGGTCCTGGTTCACCTCCGGGTTCCTGCACCTGGGTTGGCGCCATTTGCTGGGAAATCTGCTGGGCCTATGGCTGTTCGGCGACAATGTCGAGAAGCGCCTGGGATGGTGGAAGTTTATTCTGACCTATTTCGGGTTATTGTTAGTCTCCACCCAGATTTATTCGGTCTTCACTCACCAACCCAACAGTCCCATGATTGGGGCCTCGGGCGCGGTGTACGGGATCCTCGGCCTCTACTTCCTCTGGTTCCCCAAAAACCAGATCAAGACCCTAATTCTGGTCCTCCCGGTCATCGTCCAAAACATTCAGATACCTGCCCGTTATGTTCTGGCCTTTTTCCTGATCGTCGACAACCTTCTCCCCTTCGTGGCCGGAGGGCGGCCGGGCCCCCCGGTGGCGTACAGCGGTCACCTGGGAGGGTTTTTGGCCGGAACGATGTTGGCTATCCTTCTGGGGAGGTCTAAAGGGAACAAGAGGTCATCCTGGCGGGAGGGGGGGGTCGTCCGTGCTGAAGAAGTGGGGCGTTTTCTCCGGTTAGGATTCCCCCGACGAGCTGCTGCGAGTTTTCTCGCCTTGCCGGCGCAGGCCAGGGATGATCTTTCTATCCCGAGCCTCCTGGATCTTGGAGACCGGTTGTGCCAGGCGGGAGGGTATGAGGCCGCGGTGCAGGTCTATAAATACATTCTGACCGTCGAGCAAAATCCGGTGCTGGTCGCTCGAGCTCGCGCCGGCGCGGCCCTGATTCAAGACCGAGTGCGCCATTTGCGGACACTTCGAGAACAGCCCTGACAATATCTTGACAAGGGAGTCCAAGCACCCGTAATATATTCACATATTACTTTCGCTTTGCGAGATTCTTTTCAATTTGACCCGTCTGTTGGTCCTATTGAAAGAATACACACCAAAATTCTCGCTCTCTATAGCGAGTGAAGGTGTTTGCCGAATCCTCCCCGTTCTAGTAACGGACATGGCCAGGAGGATACCCTTAGGATTGGTGCGTTTAGAAGTCTGGTTCCCTGTAGAGCCTGTCTCCTTCCGCAAGACGCCCCGATCAACACGTCTGGATCTTCGACCCCTGTTTGCCCAGTGCAAAGAGGGTTTTTTTGCGTCCAGATTGTGCCCCGTTCATCAACTTCACACAAATCGCTTAGGATCCTTCTCCTGATTTGTGTTTAGTATCCGACATGTGACCTGCGACAGAAGGACTGTCCCAGGAAAACCAGCATACCTTGGCCTATCTCTTCCTCTTGGAAGGTTAGAGCACCCCATATTGGCGGGTTTCGTTGTTTCACGCGACTCCCTCCAATAAGGGACCGCTCTGCCCAAAAAGAGGATCTTATGTATAACAAAGCAATTTTCGTTGGCCTGCTTCTGTCGTTCGGAATCAACAGCACTGTTTTTGGGTGGATGTTGACCGCGTAGAAACCGAAACCCCGACTCCTGTCTCGCGCAACCAAGCCTCAGTGTTTGGTTTGACAGGTTCGGGGTTTCCTTTCCTTTTTCTGCAGTCTTTTTGGTTTTCGCAACGCACACACCTGCCTCGTCCGCTTTGCCTTCCCGGCGGAGCTGAGGAGGCAGGTGTGCGCGCACCTGCTTAACCCATTGCGGAAAAGGAGACAGGCCATGAGAGAATTGAGAGAAAGTGCCAAGCGTATCGTGATGTTGACCTCCCTCGGAACCCTTTTGATGGTCGCGGCTATGGTCGCAACCATCGCCCGATAAGGAGGCCACCATGCTGCAGATGCTGCCTAGAGACGATTTCGAGTTTAATGTCTTAAGCTGGAAAAATCGCCGGTCGGATGAAGAGAAGCTGGAAATGATCGCAACCCATCGCAAGGCGCAAGCCGTGATCGATCGGATCGATAATTTCCTTGCCAAGCAGGCCCGGACCAAACGGATCTGAGCCTGCCCCAACAAAGACCCCGTCCGGGGGCCAGACCCCCGGCGGGGCTTTTCTTTTGCACCAAAAGTGGATTGCACAATACAAAATGCGCTGCAGATCCCTATTGGATTTCACAATACAAAGACCTGCGTTGTGTCTGACCCCTTTGAAAACCAGGAGGCTATGATGAACCCGACAGTGAACCCAACAGACGAAACCTATGCAGAACTGCAAGAGGCGTATGATCATTTCAACAAGGAACTGTTCAACCTGGATCTGCCACCATGCCTATTAACCCTCCAACGCGAAAAACAGACGCAGGGATATTTTTCTGTAGACCGCTTCGTCAGAGTGACCGGTGAGCAGGTGCATGAAATCGCCATGAATCCGGAATATTTCGCAATACACTCCGTCGAGGAAATACTGTCAACCCTCGTCCATGAACTTGTTCACTGCTACCAGGCCAAGGTTGGCACCCCCGGGCGGGGTCGCTACCACAACAGTGAATGGGGGTCCATGATGGAGCAGATCGGGCTGATGCCTTCCTCGACCGGGGCACCCGGGGGGAAGCGGACCGGGGACCGGATGTCTGACTACATTATCGAAGGTGGGCGATTTGCTGTGGCGTGTGAGAAGTTGGTGACCAGAGAATTTCGGATCTCCTGGATGGATCGCTTCCCGGCCCCAAAGAGTTTGCGCAGACTGAAAGAAAAGGCAAGACAGCAGCAGGAGGCGGAGACGGCAAGAGAGGCGCAACGGGAACAGGATCATGGACTGCCAGTCGAGGGAGAACAATTGGAAGGGGAGGGCGGCTTGGCCTTGTGCGAAGAATCTCCGTTCGACGAGACCGCAGAAAAAGCCGTCCCGGAAGGTAAACCCCGAGAGGACTACCTCGGACAGCTTGAACGGATCAGGGATCTGGGGGTAGCCGTGGGTGACTCCCATACCACCGAGAATCGCTCCAAGCGCAACACCTATGCCTGTCCAAGATGCAGAATTCGGGTGTGGGGCAAACCCAAACTCAATCTTCTCTGTGGAAATTGCCGAGTCCCCCTCCAGGATACGACCGCGGGGATAGGGCACGATAACTTCATTGAATTTCTAGGAGAAGAGTTCGATACCCTGGAAACCGTTGATGCCGAATAGACCGCCGGAGAGAAAATCAAGAAGGCCCCACATCCCTTTGCCACCGAGGGATGTCGGGCCTTTTTTATTGGGGCCTGGAAAATTTAAAGGCCCACCCCCCTTGCGAGGAGTGGGCCACCCAAAAAGAGGTTAGGCCGCGAAACCCAATTCCCTTTGAATCTTTGTAGCAGCGACAAGAAATGGTGTCAAGGGGTCAGCTGTGAAAAGGTTGATGGAAAAACAAAAAGGAGAAAAAAACACCAAACCCCTATAAAAAATTCCCCAACTCGTTGACGATAAGAAAAAGAACCTTTATTTCTAAAACCATCAATTGCAATCAAAGGAGCCCGCGACAATGAACGATCCTATCAGCTCGGCGAAAATACTTACCGCCCTTAGCGCCAGCCGCGACTTTATGGAAATTATGGAACTGGCCCATCGTGCGGGGTCGGTGCTTCCTACGGCCTCGCCGAAGGTCATCGGGGAATTCGAAAGAGCCCTGAAGGTCGCCCAGGAACAGATAGCGGAAGCGCTGCAACTGGTGGCCCCGGGGACCAAACCCTCGGCATTCATTTTCAACGAACAATCCGCCACTCTCCCGGTGGCCGCAAAGCACTAAAAAGGATCCCTTATGGCCGGAAAACACACCACCGTTGTGCTTAGCGACGAGGCGATCGCGTTTTATCAGGGCCGATTCCGCACTTTGCGTGGGGGGTTGGTTCATGTTCTGAAGATTATGCCGGATATTCTCGCCAACGCCGGCGAGCAGTTCCTCGAGGCGGTCCGTGGCGGTTGCCCGGAGTCCTTGCAAACCGCCCTGGCCACCGAACCATCGACCCCTGGGGAATCCACTTGGGAGATGGTGCGCCGCCTGGCGGCCGAGCATCTGACCTTCGGACCCTTGGTCCAGGTGGAAAAATTGGCCGGTGCCACCCTTGAAGTGGCACAGCTCGAAGCGCTACTCCAGATCCACGGCCGGTGGCCTGGCGCCGCCGCCGAAGGAACGCGGCAGGTTGTCACCTTGCCGAAGGATCTTCGCCGGTTTTACGAAGACCGGTTCGGAACTTTGCGGGAGGGCCGAGGGTGCAGCATGCTGCTGGAGAGTTTCGCCCGGTGGTCGACTCTCTACAGCACTTCGTCCTTATTCCAAGGATTCGCCCTGAGACAACTGCTGACCCAGGGAGATCCATGGGCCGCGGCGGCCACGGTCATGGCCGGGCGAAGCCTGGGGGGTGAGTTGGCCCCGGGAGAAACCCTGACCGCGGCCCTTAAAAGCGCGCCGGCCGAGCAGCAGACTCCGATCATGAAAGCACTGCGGGAGTCCCTGGCCACTCTCCCCTCCTCGTTTCTGGCTCTGCTGGAAATCTCCGGGGCTGGTGACAGTCCTCAGATCGTCGTGTCGCCCAAGGTCCTAAAGGGAACCCTTGATGGGCTGACCCGTCTGACCGGGAACAACCGTCATGCCGGCGCCTCGCTGGCGTGCGAAGCCTTCCTGTCCCTCGCCGAGCAGGAGCTCGCCGATGGAACCGTATTGGAGGGGTTCACTCCTCTGGAGGTCGCATTCGTTCGGGAGTTTTTGGACAGGGAAGGGCAGGGGTTGAATGGGGCACTTCTCGGTCGCCCCTTGGTCTCGCGCCTCGATCGGTTCTGTCACCTCAACGGCGGCCCCACCGCGAAGCAAATGTTGAGGTCTGATTTGCTGGACCGGATGAGCCAGAAATCACCACTGCAGTTGGCACTGCTGGAACTCCATTGTCACAAAAAGGTCAAGACCAAGGAGGTGGCATGAAAAACAGGGGGAAATCAAAGATTAGGTTGCACGGTCTTGGATACGGAGACCGGGACGAAGTCGAGGCCAAGCTGCCAGGCCCAGGCCCTTGGGTGCTTATCTGCGACGAAGAAGCAGCGATGGCGGGAGAGATCAATGCCTGGCACGCCGCTCAAGGGGATAAAGACACTGTTGTGGCCGAGTACCTGGCGATGGGTGGAACCATTTCGGAGGTGTTCGTCACGGGAGGTGAGGTTTCCGTATGTTTAAACAACTAAGGAACCAGCTGGGCAATGTGGGCAATGCCATCCTTCTTATTCTCGTGATGTTCGGCCTGTTTGTCGCGTTTTACGACCCGAAGGCCACCCCGGAGGAATTGACCAGGCTGGCTGAAATGTCCGAGGTCTCCCCGGAGGCTCAAAAGGTCTATAAAGACTTCCTTTCTCAAAATCCCACACCGACAAAGGACGATCTGCGGAAAACCAAGGCCTTTATTGAGGACGAGGCGGCCATAAAGGTTTCCCGGGAGATAACGGGAAACCCTGATCTGAAAAGCGACGCCGTTCTCAAAAAAGAGGATGATGAGAGATCCGCGAAAGAGCGAGCAGAATTGGCGTCTCGGTTGGAAACAATCGCCCTGATGGAGATGACCAACGAAGAAAAGATTATGTGGGTTATCCTGAACCTTCCCAGAATAGTCCCTTTCGCCTTGGTCCTTCTGATCCCTGGGATCTGTTTCGCTTTCTACAGGAAGTTCTCGGGCGGATATACCTGCTGATAGAAAGACAGGAATCTCGGCCGCAAACCACCCTCCGCCCCTGAACCAACCAGCTTCCTCCCCACTCCCACCACGATCGACCCCGCCTCAGGCCTCCCCCTGGGGCTTTTTTGCGCCAATTTTCTAGGCTTGCGGTCCTCGGGCCGAGATGCTAATATATTTATTATATCGTTATGATAATGATATAATATCGATATTCGTTATTTATGGGAGGGCTGGGCCGATGCGAGGAAAACTCTATCTTGTAGATGGGTCAAGCCTTATTTACCGGGCCTTTTACGGCTTGACCGAGACCGTCACCCAGGCCGGCCTCCCGACCCACGCCATCTCCGGGTTCACCAACATGCTCCAACGCCTGATCCGAGAGGAAAGCCCGGATTATCTTGCGGTGGTTTTTGATCCCCCCAGGGGAAAAACCTTCCGATCCCGAATCTACCCAGACTACAAGGCCAACCGGGACGCAACGCCTGAGGCCTTGACCTGCCAGATCCCCTACATCAAAAACATCGTCCAGGGATTCAACATCCAGACCCTTGAGGCTCCGGATTTCGAGGCCGACGATGTTATCGCCACCCTGGCCACCCGGTTTGCCACCGGAGGGGTCTCCGTAACCGTTGTGACCGGAGACAAAGACCTGATGCAAATCGTCGGCGATCGCGTCACTCTCCTCGACACCATGAAAAGCAAGCGCTCCGGACCGGCAGAAGTCCTGGAGCGGTTCGGGGTTCATCCGGAGTGGGTTGCCGACGTCCTCGGCCTCGCTGGTGATCAGTCGGACAATATCCCAGGTATTCCGGGGGTGGGGGAGAAGACGGCCGCCGACCTGGTGCGCAAGTACGGGGACCTTGAGTCGGTCGTAAAGTGGGCTCACCTGATCACCGGCAAGAAGTGCCGGGAAAACGTCGTGGCCTACGCCGACCAGGCGCGACTGTCGAAAACCCTGGCCACCGTGCGCTACGATGTCCCTTTGACCCCATCGCTGGAGAGTCTTCGCATCGGGCAACCCGACGGGGCGCGCCTGGTTCCCTTGCTCAATGAACTGGAGCTCGTTGGTATGGCCGTCCAGTTCACCCCACCCCCGCCGGGCCTGGTCGAAATCTACTGCGACGGCGCTTGCTCCGGTACCGGGCCGGGAGGCTATGGAGCCATTCTGCGGTTCGGCATGGTCGAGAAGGAAATCTCGGGGTTTGATCTGCAGGCCACCAGCCAGCGGATGGAACTCCTGGCTGCCATCCACGGCCTAGGCGCCCTGACGAAACCCTGCCGGGCGAAGGTGGTCAGCGACAGCCAGTATCTGGTCAGGGGCATGAATGAATGGTTGTCGGGCTGGTTGGCGAATGGAAAACTGCACACCCCGGGTGCGATGCCGAATCAGGATCTCTGGTGCCAACTGCTCGCCCTCGCCAAAAAGCATCAAATTCAATGGGAGTGGGTGCGCGGCCACAATAACCACTATTACAATGAGGCAGCCGATCGCCTGGCCAGAGCCGGCGCCGCCGGTGCCCACAGCCAAGCCACACCCGCAGCGCCGGTCAGCCAACCGGAGACCCTGGCCAGACCCAGACCGGCAGCTCCGCCGCCAAGCCCCCAAGACACCATCCCGCTTCAAACTGACGATGATGGACAATTCACCTTCTGCTAACCAGGAAAGGAAGCCCCGATGGAACACCACAATAGATTGACCCCGGCCGAGGATGAACGCCTGGCGGTCTTGCTGGAGGAAATTGGGGAGGTTCTGCAGATCATCGGCAAAATCCAACGCCACGGCTTCGATAGCCGGCATCCCGATGGCGGACCGACCAATCGAGAGCTGCTGGAGAAGGAACTGGGGGACGTTCAGGTGGCGAGGGAGATGATGACCGGCGCCGGAGATGTCCGGATCGAGGCCATCCAGGCGCGCGCTGTTGTAAAATCCGAAACCATCAAACCCTTCCTCCACCATCAGACCCATCCTTGAAAGGAATCCCAACAATGAGCAAGATTGTCACCCCTCAGGCTGTTCGAGACGCCGTCAGCTCCCTGCAGAAGATGGGGGAGAATCCCTCCTTGCGCAAAGTGCGAACCCTGTTGGGGGGCGGGTCTCCCAACGAAGTTCTCCCATTGCTCCGGGAGGCCCTAAGTTCCCTGGGCACGATTACCTCTGTTGAGTTGCCCCCAGGGCTAGGCCTCGCCTTGATGAACGAGCTCAACGCCCAGGTAGCAGCTGCCACCGCGGCGCTGCAGGAGAAGGTTCTCAGGGCGGAACAGGGGGAGGCCGAAGCCACCGAGGATCTGACCAAGGCTGAGGGCCAAATCTCTGTCCTTCAGGCTGAATTGACCTCTGATCGGGAAGCGGCCGAACAGCGGCGACTCGAAACCGAGACCCTGGAGGCCAAGCTGCGCAGCGACCTCGAGCAGTCGGCGGCCAAAATCAAAGACATGGAGGAAGAGCGCTTGGCCCTTCAAGAGTCCCTGGCTGCCTCCAAAATTGCCGCGGCCATGGCTCAAGATGAAGTCCAGCGCGCCGAACGGAGCATTGAAAAGGCCGAGACCCAGAACCGCTCCTTGGTTGATCAACTGGAGACGCTGCGCGCCGAGTCCCGGAAAAAAGAGACTGAACTGGTCGCCGCCCGTGCCGCCAGCGAGCAAGCGGGAGCCGTGTCTGAACAACGCGCCACCGACCTGGCCGAACAGTTGAGGGAGCGCAAGGCGGAGATAAGCCACCTGCAGGACCAGGTGGAGCAGGAGCAGGCCCTTCTGGCAGGTGCCAGGAGGAGAGAGTCCGAATTGATCGCCTCCCGATCAGCAAGCGAGCAATTCCGCGCCGTGGCCGAACAACAGGCGGCTGATCTGGCGGATCAATTGAAAGAGCGCAAGGCGGATATAAAACAATTGACGGGGAAGCTTGAAACCCTGGAAAAAAACCACGCCGAACTTGTCGCCCAGCATGCCGAAAACACCGCGGCCAGGGCGATAGCAGAGACTCGCCTGCAGGAAAGGATTCACACCCTCAAGACCGCGGAGACAACGGCAGTCACGGAACCACCCACGCACGGGTGATCGCACAAAACCCAATCCCACCTTCCTAAAAAACTCAGAGAAAAGCCCCGATTCAGAGTCGGGGCTTTTTTAGTGTGTGCGTTTCCATTATGTTCCTTTTTCAATTGACAAAAAGAAACAAAATGATAATATAGCACTAGCTCTTGAGGTGAGCGCAATATACCAACCCTCAATGAAGGAGAACAGTATGTACGCATCCAACGGTTCAATCGACATGACAGTTATCGCGGGAAACCTTGGCAAAGACCCTAAATTCCTCCCCGGAGACGGGAACCCGGTCGCGTTCTTCAGCGTGGCGAAGGACGCCTCCTATCACGACCGGGGCGGAAACAAGGTCGATAAAACCGTTTGGCTCGACTGTAAGGCCTTCGGGAAGAACGCCGAACAGGCCAGAGATTATCTCACCACCGGCCGCAAGGTGGGTTTCATTGCCAATCATACGACCCGGGTTCGGCAACTGATCGATCCCGCCGACAACCAAACCAAAAATTTCACCTTCATTGAGCTCGAGGTAAGAGAGTGGACATTCCTGGACAAAAAACCAGCCGAAGAATCCGGGAGCGGACACCAGTCCCAACAGGGGCGCCCCCATCAACAAAATCAACAGCCCCAGGGTGGGTATCAAAACCAGGGCCAACCGTCCCGACCCGCACAGAACCAGAACCAGCGCCCGACCGCGCCGCCCCCACAGACTGGCCGGCCCCGTTTTTAACCGCTTGACAGGCGCCTGACGCCTGGGTTGGGGGACGGGGTGCACCCTCCGCTCCGTCCCCCTTTTTTCAAAGGGTTTGCGGCCAGGGCTTCTGCAAAGAAGGATTGGCCAGAGAGTCTTTGAACAACCGGCTATAGGGAGATTTATCATGGCCATTAACTTCATCATCACCGTGCTCCACGACAACGACTTTGGACACATCCTCAGGGATGCACTGGAAGAAGGTGTCGCCGACTATGGCTATCACAAGACCCTGTGTCCGACCTTGTGGAAGAAGTTTCTGATCGCCTACGTTTTGGGGACCAAACTCAAGGGCCACCAAGTCCGCCTCTCAACCACCGAGGCTTTCGATTGGAACGAGATCCACCAGGTTGAGGAATATTTGGTGCAGAAACTTCGCGTCTCCTTTGAAGCCAAGGCACCAACCGAGGACCATGATCGTGGTTCGGCCTATATCGACCTGCATACCGGGGGGGCATGGACCTATTAACAATATGGGGGTCAATAAAGATGGGATCAGGGAATGCGTGTCAGGCGATTGTACGTAAGCGCGACTGTTTGAGGTTAGCAAAAGGCCGCGGTTTTAAGATGTATTTCAAAAAGGAGCAGTGCAGCCGAACCGCAACCAAAGACGGATTGTGTACCCAGCATAGCAAAATGCCCGAATGGATGGTTGATCGGAGAGACTACTAGGCGACCCTCCATGGAGAATACTATGTCCGTTCAAAGTTATATAGAACGCTTCAAGTTGATTCCCAAATCGATTTCGGTGTGGGTAGTAAGACAAAAAATATCCCAGAGAGAAAACGAGATTATCGAAGAACTAGCGCAAGCAAAACTCATAGTGGATCGACTACAGAAAGAAAAGTCCCTGCTTCAAAAAGGGAAACAGGCGCTGTTGAAATCCAGCAAAAGAGCGAAGGTGTGACTTACCAACCATCTAACCCCGGAGACCGCGCGATGAAAATAACCCAGGCTCATTACGAATTCTGGTGTCAGCGCAAACACCAACCATCTTGGTATCCCCGGGAGGGCGCATATCACCGCCCGGTGCCCGTGCACCGGCTGATCCCGACCCCCAAGGCCCCGGGAAACGACAGTGTGACCCACAACACCCTGGAAGTCCTCAAGATGGTGCGCCGGAAGGAAAAGAGCGTGGTGCCTTACCTGGTCAGAACGATCGCCAGGCCGGGATCGGGAATCAACCCCCGTAAACAAGCGGCCATGGCGGCCAAGTGGCTGCAAAAAATTGCTTTGAAACAGGACTAGGAGACTCCATGCGCAAAGCCCACTTCTACCCGCTGCTCTGGTATTTCACGCTTCTCTACATCCCGCTGGTTTTGGCCCTGGGTCAGAAGTAAGGATTTTAACCCTCAACAACCGAGGTTTTCATGGACCATCTCAGAGTTTTTATCCCCAGGGAGCCGTCCCTCGTGGCCACGATTCTCGCCCGCGGCTCCGCGATCGTCGCTTCCGCGCGGCAGGAGAATGAGGATGGCCAGATCCTGGTCTATTTCGAGGGCAATATTTACTGCGACCTGAAAACCTTCGCCGACAAGGCTAAGCAGGCCGCCGGGCGCCTGGCCACCAACTACCCCACCACGGCCAAGATGCTGGTCGACGTGAAGGAGCTGATTCAGGTCGGCACCTACTGCACAGCGACCTGGAACCTCCACCAAGACCCTACCCGGGCGGTGGATATCGAGGACTGGGAACACCCCCTCCTGGCCGAAGACGAGGGCCAGCACGAGGAGGAATACGATCCGACAACCCTGCGACTCGAACTCGAGGTCGCCTACCACGCCAGATCCACCAGCACCGACTGGCTTAAGCAAAACCTGCGCGCCGCTTTCGAACGCGCCATCGCCGAGGGGGCTCTGACCGGCAGCAGCCTGGCCGAGGTGGAAACCTGGAACCTCACCGTTACTGAACTGCCGGCCAACCCCACCCAAGGTCAAGTCCGGCACTGATCGTCACTAAAGGAGGGTAGGGACCGCCAATGGGCACATAACCGGCCGAGAGGCCCCATGGGGTGGCACCCCCAGTATTCCAAAAACCTCCAGTCAACCCAGTTCGCCACTGGCTAAGCCTGACCTAAAAAGGGAGTTGGGATACTGACAACATTAAAAGGAAGAGAAAAATGTTTTACCTGAAAAAAAGCGAACACCCCTGTCCTCGCTGCAACTCCCCGGAAGCCATCCGGACGGTTGACAGCTTCGACGGCCAGAAAATCGTCTCCTTCGACTGCCCTGAATGCGGGGCGGTCAAGGACCCAACACCCAGAGTTTAAGGAGCGGACCATGCACACCAACCCCCGTCACAACCACCTGGGTGCCGAATTCGCCGAGCGCTGCGAGTTGCGCGGGGATTACGCCACCGCGGCGGAACATTGGCGTGACGCGATGAGGGATGCACTCAGCCGCGTTCCCCGCAACGTCTTTCGGGATCGCTTGCGGCAAGCGAGACGGTTGGTCAACCAACAACGCACCCATGAGAAGGGGGGTCAAATGCCTGCAGCCGACACCAACGAAACCACCCAGATCCTGCTGATCCTTGCTATGGCGGCAGTCAGCCCCCAGGAGATCCACCCGGACGATTGCGAGGTTCCCGGTATCTACGCCGTGGAGGTCCTTGCGCAGACACCTGAGGCCAAGGCCGCCTCGGTAGCGCTTGATGCCTTTCACTCCACTGTACCGGTGAAAATCCTGGAAGACTTCATTTTCTCGGTGCACACCCCCGAGGGACGGTGTCTTTCAGAAGACCCTGATCACGATGATTATTCCGGAGGCAACCTGGCCAAAGGGTTGGAAAAGATCGACGACGAGATCGACGAATGCTGCCTAGCGGTGGGTACCAGGGTCCGTACAGAAGACGGGTACGTTTTCCGCAAAATGGAGGATGGCACCTGGAGTAATGGCGATCTGATTTTCGGTGGTCTTGGGGAGATGGAGGGGAATTTCACGATTCTGCCGGAAGAGGTGGGCGATGACTGCGAGTGACTATGAGCAGCTGGTGAAAGAGGATTCCTCCCTTAAGGTTGGCGACATTGTCATGGCCTGGTGGCGAAGCGCTGGGGCCAACAGAAAAGGGCAGGGGACAATCACCAAACTCAATCGCCAGACGGTACGCGTCGAGGTGATGGGGGCAGGGGGTGGAGGAGCCTCGCGTGAGTTGAGCTTGCCGCGGATCGGCAACATCAAGGAGTGAACCGCCAACAACTGTGTTCGCACCTTTTGACCGCCTGTGGCCGCCAGAAACATAACCGTTAGCCAGCACTGAAGAGGCCGCGATGATCCGGGTTGTCTATATCTCCACCAAAAACAGAATCAGCCCCTTCGTCGCCATGGTTGGCCACTGGCCAGACCGGGCGGCCATGGTCAAGACCGCACGCAGCGGAAAAACCCTCGGATCTCGCCCGGCGATCGCGGCCGAGATCGAACTCCTGCAGGCGTCTCCCCGGCATGTCGCGATCACCTGGGGGTCGGTCCGGGACATGCTTTGGACTCACCGCAGCCCCGACCTCGAAAAATATTACCCCGGCCTGGTTGCCGCGATCCGCAAGCATCGCAACAGCATCAAGCAGAACCTCGCAATCGTCGAGAAGAAAGCGGCAAAGAATCTGGCGGAAAAAGCTGCAGACCGCAAAGTTGCGGCAGACAACAAGGCAAGAGCCAAAGCATTTTCCCGAAAAGACCAAGACCTTTTCGAAACAGCCTAACAAGGAGACTTTCGCCATGGCAAATGCGTGGGAACTCACCTGGGAAGAGATTCTGGAGATCGGCCAGACCCGCAAGCGCGCAGTCATCGACCGCTGTGGGCGTTTGATCTGCTCGCAAGATCGGCCACTGGACGTGCGCCTGGGGCGAACCATGTATCTCGATGCCCTGAAGGCGACCCATCTGGCGGGCAAACCGATCCCGGAGCGGGTCAAGGCCAGCGAACCGCAGATCTTCGGAGTGAAAGAGATCGCTCCGCCCGAACCTCCCGCCGGGCCCTATGCCGGAATGAAACCGATGAAATTGCCGGAAGATCCTCCGGCTCCACCCCAACCGCGGTTCGACGCCCCCCTCTCTCTGTTTGATTGAGGGCGCCCGTCGTGCCAGAAAGGAGGCATCCATGCAACCAACTCCTCGCCAACCGTCCGTGCACCGGCCCAACCCGGCCAAGAAGCGCTCCACCCCCGTCAAATTTCGTTGTGGGTGTGGTTTTGACGCGACTCTCGGTTCTCGCGACGACGACATTACCAACGATGAAGGAGGATGCCCCAATTGTGGAGGCATCCATTTCCACATTTACATGGGCAAGGAGATGATTGTTTGAAGATACCCGAAAGTGTTGCCCTGTTGAGACCCGGGGACCCCGTCCCAGGAACCCCCGACGGTTGGTATTGGTTCGATGCCGGCCAATTGAGCGGAGGCATCGAAATCAAAAACGGCCAGGTGGTGGATGGCTGTCCGGTTTACCGCAACCTCTGGGGGAAGCTGACCCTACGGTCGACCACAACCACCTTTCCACCGCTGGGTAAGGTGTAAGTTTCCACCCGAAACCAGGGCGCTCCACGAGCCCAGCAACGAGGACTCCATGGATGTTGATCAACTGACCCAAATGCGCGACAAGCCCCGTCTCTTTAGGGCGGGGAAGGATAGCGCGACCGTCCCAGCCGATCCCGAGACCAAGAACTAAGGACAGACGACATGCAACGCCTTCAAGCCTTCAAATACGAACTGATGCCCGACGGCCAGCAGCAGCGGCAAATGCGCCGCTTTGCCGGCTCGTGCCGGTTCGTGTTCAACAAGGCGCTGGCGCTGCAGAAAGAGAGATACGCACAAGGAGAGAAGAAACTCGGCTACGCCGGGCTGTGCAAACTGCTCACCCAATGGCGAAACAGCACGGACACCGCCTGGTTGGCCGAAGCACCCGTCCATCCGCTGCAGCAAACGCTCAAAGACCTGGAGCGGGCCTACAGCAACTTCTTCGCCAAGCGGAGCGATGTCCCCCGCTTCAAGAAGAAGGGGCGGCGCGATCGCTTTCGCTACCCCGACCCTAAGCAGATCAAACTCGACCAGGCCAACTCTCGCCTGTTTCTGCCCAAACTCGGCTGGCTGCGCTACCGCAACAGCCGGGACGTGCTCGGCACGGTGAAGAACATCACGGTCAGCCAGGCCTGCGGCAAGTGGTTTGTGTCGATCCAGACCGAACGCCCCGTCGAAGACCCCCGCCACCCATCCTCCTCGGCGGTCGGCATCGACCTAGGCGTGGCCAACTTCGCCACCCTTTCGGACGGGACGGTATTGAAACCGCTGAACCGCTTCAGAACGCTGGAGAAGAAACTGGCCCGGGCGCAACGCTCCCTGGCCCGAAAAACCAAATTCTCTTCCAACTGGAAGAAGGCGAAAACCGGCGTCCAGAAGATTCACACCCACATCGGCAACGCCCGCCGCGACTACCTGCACAAGACCTCGACCGCGATCAGCCAAAACCACGCGCTCGTGTTCGTTGAGGATTTGCAAGTTCGGAACATGTCCAAGTCCGCGGCCGGGACCATCGAAGCACCAGGCCACAACGTTCGAGCCAAATCCGGTCTGAACAAGGCGATCCTCGACCAGGGATGGTCCGAATTTCGCCGGCAACTGGAATACAAACAGACCTGGCGCGGCGGCCACCTCTGGAGCGTGCCACCGCACAACACCAGCCGCCGATGCAACCGGTGCGGCCATGTGTCGGCAGAGAACCGCCGGACCCAGGAGCGGTTCCAATGTATCGCCTGCGGTCACCGCGACCACGCAGACGTGAACGCGGCCAAGAACATCCTGGCGGCAGGGCTTGCCGTTACAGCCTGTGGAGGGATGGCGCAACAGGGCCGCCCGACGAAGCAGGAACCCACCGAAGCGACTCGGCCCCACGCGGCCTGAGCGCAGCAGGAATCCCCTTCTCTTCAGGGAGGGGAGGATGTCAACTGGCAGAACGAAGCCAAAGCCCAGGTCGCGCCCGCAACCGTTCAGGAACAGATCCCGCTGTTTGTAGCGGTTTAAGGAGAAACCCATGGCGAAAATCGCGCAAGAAACCCTCAATATTCTCGGCCGCATGGAGATCGAGGGCGACTGCCTTAAATTGACCTGCGGCCAGCTGGACCCGAAGGATTACAAAAAAGTGGATGGGGTCCTACAAGCGATGGGCGGCAAATGGCACAGAAAGCGGGGAGGGCACCTTTTCCCCACCGATCCCAGCGACAAGTTGGAAATGGTGCTGCTCACCGGCGAAATCCTCAGCCCCCAAGATTTTGGCTACTATCCGACTCCGAGCGAACTGGCTCAAGAACTGCTCGCGATGGCCGATCTGGAAGACTGGCACTCCGTCCTGGAACCCCAGGCCGGGCAGGGGGCGTTGGCCGAAGCTGCGGCCAGGATTGTCCCTAAAGAGAACATCCAATGCGTCGAACTGCCCCACACTGAAAGCGCCGAGTCGGCCGTCGAGACCCCCCTCTTCGCTCCTGCTCCTGCTCCTGCTCCTGCTCTGGCGCCGGTGAAGGTTGCTGTCGTTGCTCAGGCCCCGGCGGTTATCGCCGCACAGCCGGTGGCCCAACCGGCAGCCGGTGGGTTGTTCCCCTGGTACCAACCCGCCCAATCGGATCAGGAAGGAGAGGCCGCATGAGTAAAAAAATACTAAAACAGCAAAACATGATCTTTGGCCGGGCCTCGGACCAGCACCGTCGGTTACTCAAACTCCTCGGCCCGGATTACGGCCACCGCTACAACATCGGTGATCGGTTCCGCTGGTTCCTGGATGAGGCGCTGCGGATGGCTGGCAATCCCATGACCCAGGACACCCCCAGACCCCCGGAGCCGGCCCGGCAACAGACGCAAGACGCCGTGGAAACCTATCTGGCCTGTGTCCGGGAACAACCCCCGCTGGAGGATATCCTGGGACCGCTTTACATGGAGGTCGGGAGGGGCAATTCCGCCCTCGGGCAGTTTTTCACGCCGGAACCAATCGCTCGGTTCTTGGCAACGATGACCCTGGGGGAGGACCCCGAACACCGTGGCGAGATGCTGCGGGTCTGTGACCCCTGCTGCGGCAGCGGGGTGATGATGCTGGCCTTCGGGGCGGCTGTCCTGGAACAATACGGACCCAAGTCCCTGGGCTGGGTGTCCCTCACCGGCGTGGACCTGGACCCGATCTGCGCCCGCATGTTCGCCCTGCAGGCCCTCACCAACGCCGCGATCCACAGGCTGACCTTCAGCGAACTGTTCGTGGCCGAGGGAAACAGTCTGTTCCCCGAGGAACACTGGCGCCCCTTGTTGTTCGCGACCCGTCCAGGGATCGAGGTGGATAAGGATGTTCCTCACCCCCATCACCCCGCACGCAAAGAAGCCATCCGCCAGGCCGCCGCCGGCCACCCCGACCTGTTTCCCTGGTATAACGGCGAAGAGAAAAAACGAGCAAATAACGGGTAGTCAGACTGGATTCCACACCCCGGTAACGCTCAAACCCCAACATGAAAAAAGCCCTCTTGGTCAAAGCCGACCGGAGGGTTTTTTTGTCGGTAAACGTCCATGCCGCCAAAGTTATTCTAAAATAGGTTGACAAAAAAAAGTAAAAAGGAGAGAATAAGCCATAAACAAAGGGGAGGGCGCCATGGTTGTAACGATCACCGAAAAACAGGGACTGTTCTCGGCCAAGCTCCGTAACGAGGAGCGCAAGGTGGTCAAACTGACCCATCGTAACCTGTACCAGCTCATCGCCCTGGTGGTGGAGCGCCAACCCGACGCCGAATTCAACCGTGAGGCTTACCAGAAGATCGCCAACAGCCTGCGCCCTGTACGCCAGCACTGCCACCAGGAGACCGCATAATGGCTGTCAGCTTTTTCGAACATGGCTATGAAGAGTCCCTGGCGCGGCGAATCGCTGAGATCCAGACCCTTTACCTCGACCCGGAGTTTGATCTTCCCTGGGTCTGTATGACTTCAAGTGGTAAGGACTCTAGCGCCTCCCTGTTGTTGGTCTGGCAGGCGATCGCAGGCCTGCCGGTCGAGCGCCGGTCAAAAAGGGTCTATGTACTTACATCTGACACGGGGGTTGAAAATCCAGTCATCGCCCAATGCGCCCACACCCTGCACGCACGCCTGCGGGCCGCCATCGAGGAGCAGGCAATGCCCTTCGAGGTGCACATGCTCAAACCTCCAGTGGAAGAAACCTTCTGGGTGAAACTGATCGGGCGAGGTTATGCCGCTCCAACAAGCACCTTTCGATGGTGCACGACAAAATTAAAAATTAATCCAGCCGACAATTTCATCAAGGACGTTCTGGAAAGATCGGGTAAAGCAATATTATTTCTCGGGGTTAGACGCAGCGAGTCAGCCAGCCGCAAGCGGTCGGTCGACAAGCACGCCGCCGGGGAAATTCGTCCCCGCCTCGCACCCTCCGGGGCCAACCCCAACACCCTAGCGTATACGCCAGTGGTTGATTTTACGACCAATGATATCTGGGCCTACCTGCTCAACGCCAATATGACGGGTTGGGGTATAGACAGCTACGGCCTCTACGAGATCTATTCCGGTGCCACAGAAGAGGGCGAATGCCCCCTGGTGGTGGATAAAAACTCCGCCTCCTGCGGCAAAAGCAGATTCGGTTGCTGGACCTGCACCCTGGTCGAAAAGGACAAGAGCCTGACCGCCATGATCGAGAACGATCCTGAGCAGTATGCCTGGATGCGCCCCATGCTGGAGTTCCGGAATTTTCTGGCGAAGCGCCCCAACCACTATCTGCGCGACTGGCGCCGCAGCCGCCGCCACCCTGAGCTCTACAGCTCCGATCCGACAAGGCTAACACCCGGCCCCTACACCCAGGCCGCCCGGGAGATGTTTCTCCGCAAACTCCTCGAAACTCAGCAGCAAGTGCGTGAGCTCGGCCCCGATCCAAACCTGGAACTGATCACCACCGAGGAATTGCGCCTGATCCGCAAGACCTGGCTGGAGCACTGGCGGGAAGTCGAAGACCGGTTCCCGAAAATCTATCTCGAGGTCACCGGCGAGGTCTGGATCGATGAGCAAGAAAACCCCTTGGCCTTATTCCCTCTCGATCTTGACCTCCTGCGGCAGTGTTGTGAGGAGCAATGCGAAGACGATGACGCCGATGCCGCGCTGTTGTACGAGAGCCTTCGCAACATGCTGGTTGCTGAACAACAAACCTCTCGCCGCGAGATTCACGGCGAACTCGAAAAGGTCATGGCTCAGACCTCCTACTTCAATAAGGAACAGGCCCTGCAGGTTGCCCAGCGCCGTAAGTTTGGCCCCGAGGCCTCCCGCCGCGTGCTGGCACAATTCAAGGCCAACCCAGGGGCTTTTGAGGGCGATTTCGCAGACCTCTTCGAGCAGGAATACCAGGAGGTGTTGAACGAGAAGATCCGCCTGCTCCCCGACGATCACCCTGTTCGTCAGCCCAGCCTGTTCGGGGAGTTGGTGGCCAGCGTGACCGTCAAGGCACCAAGGGTTCTGGTCGGCGAAGAACCGGACCAACCACCCCCGGCCCGCACCTGGAAAAAGATCGCCCTGCCAGCCCAGGAAAACCTGTCGCTGTTCTAGATCAAAGGTTTCGGAAAATTTTCAAGGAGAACCGAGAATGGCCGACGATTTCAGCTATGTACCAACTCACCTCCTGATGGAACGGGGATACGCGGGGTGGCCAAAGGCCATATCCCAAAACACTGAGGCCCAGGAATGGCTGATTGCGCATTGCCGCGACGCCCTCAAGTCACGGCCAATGAGTACCGGAGAGCTTTACCGCGCGCTGCGGGACAAGCCGGGGTTCCCGGCCCTTGGGTGCCTGCTGGACTTCAACTATGCCTGCATTGACCGCGCGGTCCGCGCTGCAGACGCCAGAGAGGTTTGGATTTTAGACAACGAAGAAACCGGCGGTAAAAAGCCGGAAACTAACAAACTGACCCATCAACAGCGGCGCACCGCCAAAGAGTACGAAAGCCGTCTGTTCGGGGGAGCCTACAGCGCCTCCCAACTCAAAATGGCCGCAAAGGACGCCGTAATTCACGCCATCATTCGGGATGCACGGGAGGCCTACAACCTTTTCCGCAAAACCGCTGGCCTGGATCCCATTACCGACTGGACCAAGCCACCTGCAACAAGGGTTTAAGGAGGGACTGTGATTTTCGATAAATTCGCTGGTTTTGTTGAAGAGAATCGCAATCTATTTCGATCCCGCAACGGAGACCTTTTCGAGAGGATCGAATCGGCGGCCCTGTTCCACTTCCCGATCAAACCCGACGCCGTTTTGTCGAAAGAACCCTGGGGGAAAGAGACCTGGAACGACTTTCATTTGCCCTTCAACTCGGTCTGTGTCGAAGACAACGCATCCGCGGTTTTTCTTTTCGATCTCGTCGAGGGACAACTCGGGTTCGGTCGCCCGCGCATCTTCATCGATATTTTCAGCAATCAGGCCGGCATCGAGAACTTTCGGACAGACACAGCGGAGACGGCCGGGGAATTCTGGAACCAGAAAGAAACTCTGTATCTGGCCACCTTCGGCCGCATCGATGCGATCCTCCCCGACCTCACCAACCCCGCCCGGTTTCATTCCCAAGGGTCGGTCGATCTCATTGTGGTGTTCGATGACCACCGGAAGATCAAGGGGCACTGGGATCCGGAGACCTGCAAGGCGGATCAGGAGATGGTTCTAAACGCTTTGGCTAACCCAAACACTGCACTGGAAGAATTGAGTTTGCTGATGAGGGACACTCATAACTTTATCCTCGAAACCGCCCCGACCCGCCCCCGCCAGGTCAAAGACGGCAGAATCCGCCGCTCTCATGATCGGCCGATTTACACCCTGCTGAATCCCGGTGCGATCCGACAAAGGATCGGCGTCGCCCACGAACCGGCGACCACCCAAACCCGAACACCGCACGAGCGAAGAGCCCACTTTCGGACGTTCCGGGATGAGCGATATACCAAGGTCCGTGGCCAACGAAAACTGATCCCCGCAACCTGGATTGGCCCCAATGAAGTGGTAAAAAGGAACAAGCGATACCGGGTTTTGCTGGACCGTTAAAATGCTCCAGAAGAGGCCGATCATGCTACCTGAATCGCAAATTCTGACGTCGCATCGCCGCGGGTTTTGGTCCTGCAACTGATTGGGCCAAGACTCCGGCAAGCACGGGCATCGAGAGAGCCCTTGGGCGGCAGGTCGATATTGCCATCAATCACGACCCGGTGGCCATCGCCATTCACGAGGTAAATCACCGACATCGGACTGCGCATGTTCTCCCCACGTGAGCTCTATCGTGCCCAAGGATTTCCCGAGAATTACATCATTGACCGGGATTCCGCCGGCAACCCAATCAGCAAGAAAGAGCAGATCGCCAAGTGTGGCAACTCGGTCTGCCCCGACGTCGCTGCAGCTCTGGTTGGAGCCAACCCCTGTGTGGCGCCGGCGCTCGCGGCATAAAACCGCCCTGGGCAACTATCGATCAGCACGATTGGCAACTCACGACTGGAGGATCCATGAACCAAGTGAACCAAGTTTCCTGGCAAAACGTCTTGTTTGCGCATGAGCGGGTTGGCCTCCTCGGCACCATGCAAAAGTACGCAAAAGACCTGGGATACCCGTATTTCATGTGGAACGGAAAGATCCACAAGACCGAGACCTGTGAGGTCGTCGACATTGCCGTTATTTGAGCGAAGGGAAACACCATGATCGAATTCGCAAACGACGCTACCGCCCGCAAGATGGAAGAAACCAAGGCCTTTGCCGCCCAGGTCGGTGCCCTCGATGTCCTGGAGAAACGCCTGGCCTATTTGGACACCTATGGTCAATGCGATAGCACTAACCCGCGGGAGACTCGCTGCCGCCTGTTCTCGGATTTTGCACCTTTCAGCTTCTCCTTTCTCATGGAAACCCGACCAGTCGGAGAGACTGCGTATCGGCGCTGGTTCAACGGCGGATTGATTTACAGCGGACCAGGAGTCCCGGCCAACGGTTCCTTCCCGAGCCTCACGGTCTCGGGCGATGAGGATGAACGGGCGGGACGGGGACACTCCTGGGGAATTAACACTTGATTGGAGTTTTTCTATGCGCCTGTTTCTGGTTCAGAACGAATATCCTGAAGGGTTGAGCGCCCCAGAGGCCAGCCTCGATCCGGAGAAGGCCGAAAAACGCCTCCTGGAACAAGCCGCCAAAAACCTGGGGGTTTAAAAAGAGTCTGTCGAGGCCCTGGTTGCAGCGGTTGGCACCAAAGGTCACGAAGGCCTGACCGTGATTATGAGTCGAAAACATTTGCGGTTTTCGCGAAACGGGGTGTCGGTTCTGTGGTGGGAGGTTGAGGCATGACCCAAAGACTCCTGATCCTGGCCTGCAGCGCCACGAAAAACCCAGCACCCGGCGAGTTCCCTGCCGTGGACCGCTACCGCCCAGGGGCTTACTACCAGATCCTCCACGGAGTCCCGCGAGACCGCTGGCCCGACATCATCATCCTATCGGCTCGGTTTGGGTTTATCGCCGGAGAGCACCCGATCATGAACTATGACACCCGCATGACCCAGCAACTGGCCGATGGGTTCAAAGTCGACCCGGCCACCAGGAAAGCCCTGCAGACGATGATTCTGCCGAACCACCAGGACATCTTCATCGCTGCAGGCAAGACCTACCGGGAGGTCATCAACGCTTTTCCAGACCTGTTTCCCGAAAGAGCAACCATCACCGCCGCCAGCGGCGGCATCGGGCAACAACGAAGTCAACTCAAATCATGGCTGTCCAGTTGCTCGCCTGAAAGGAGTTCTCCATGATGAAAACGAATTCGCAAGCATCCCCTTTTGGGAGGTGTTCCCGATCCGACGCCCCCTCAGGGGCCAGCAGAGATCGCCCCAAGCATATTGGTAGAGGTTTGATGAAGACCCCCTGGGGGACGGTTGTTGCTGCCCGCCGAGGGTGGCGCGACTCCCCCTGTTTTAAGCGAGGGTAATCGCAAAAAAGCCCCAAGTTCTTGACAGGGTGCGGGGTAGTGCGGCAAGTTTATGGCATCGCCACAATCAGATTATCCCTTAAAGGGAGTCAGCCGTGCGCCCATCCGACCACCCCCTATATTGCCTTACCCGCGTGGAGGTGAATGATCGCCATCGCGGGTGGCAGTTCCGCACCCGCAGGGGGGGAAAAGAGCAGAGCCGGTACTTCTCAGAAATCAACGTGGGACCAGATGTGGCCCTGGATCGAGCCAAACGGCATCGGGATAAAATTCTGCAACAGGTCACAATGGCTTCCAAGAAAGACCGGGCAGAAATTCCCCGTAGGAAACAGCGACAACCAGGCACTATCGCGGGGGTGTACCCCACAAAGAAAAAAGTCACGCTGAAGGGCCGGGTAATTTATCGGAGATTTTGGGTGGCCTGCTGGACAAACGAGGCGGGAAAATCCAAATTCAAGAAGTTCAGCGTAAACAAGTATGGCGACCAAGAGGCCAAAGCCAAGGCGATTCAGGCCCGCGAAGACGCGATGAAGGCTTTGGCTGAACACGAAGGGCGGGGCGACGAACCGATCGCGACCCCCTAAACTTAATATCCAAGGAGATCCCCTGTGAAAAAGCACCTTTGCCCGGCCGACGGACAGACCGAAACCCTTTCCATCGAGAACTGCGTCACCGGCCGTTCCCCAGCCAACCTGTGCTGTTTCGATTGTGCCTCCCACCCGACTTGTTCCGAGCACTGTGCGCGGATCGTTCCCGGCAATGAGAGCTGCGGGATAGAACTCCCGCAATAGGACATCATTTCCGCTTGCGAAAGATTCGAGAGGAGATCAGAGCCATGAGCAACCCGCCGACTATTAGAATAATTGATGTAGGACAGTCACATAAAAGATTGCTTCAACAAATCTCTGCCGCGATGAAAAATCGGAAAATAAAAGCAGAACCATGGCATTGGACCACTTCAAGGTACCACTTACTCCGATTCGATTATTGGATCGAAAAGGACAACCCACAGATATAGCCTCCCTTTTTAACCCCAAGAAACCCTTCAATTCAGGCATTTATGCACCTGCTGGCGGTGGGATGTGATTAATTGGGGGCAACCAGCACGAATCAAACCCACAAAAATTGGCCGACAGCAATGATCCCAGACTCGTTTCTGCAAAAACCCATTCCCGACCCACCACCCCCGCCCCCTCCGCGCATCATTGTCGAAGGGGTTCGCATCCTCACCCCCGCGCAAAACGAACAATATCGCCGAGATAAAAGAATATTTTCCTGAGATCGAGGGGCGAACCCTTACGTCATCGCCACAGGATTAGGTAGATAGGGGGAGGAAAACCTTGCACTAGAAAACCGTGGTTACGGCGAGAATGAGGGAGAACAGGGAAAGTGGCGGGAAGAAAACCTTGCATCCCTCCGCCGCAGTTTTCAGAGATTGGGGGAGGAAAACCTTGCAAGGGATGGCGGGGGCAGGGGATAGCGGGAAGAAAACCTTGCACCCTTCCGCCGCAGTTTACTGAGATTGGGGGAGGAAAACCTTGAAAGGGATGGCGGGGCAGGGGATAGCGGGAAGAAAACCTTGCATCCCTCTGGCGCAGTTTTCAGAGGTCGGGGGAGAAAAACCTTGCATAGGATGGCGGGGCAGCAGATAGCGGGAGGAAAACCTTGCATCCCTCTGGCGCAGTTTTCAGAGGTCGGGGGAGAAAAACCTTGCATGGGATGGCGGAGCAGCAGATAGCGGGAGGAAAACCTTGCATAGGATGGCGGGGCAGCAGATAGCGGGAGGAAAACCTTGCACTTGGAATGCTAAGATTTGTCCTTGGCAGACGTGGTTTTGATATGCTCTGGTAGAATTTCCTTAACCCGTTTCGGGTTGCGGTGACTAAAATCCTTATTAAACAACATCATTTCGACGGTGAATCTCTCCGAGGCCCAAATGGAATATTTGTAATCCCTGGTTTTCCGTTTGTCTTTCGGGTCACGCTGGAGTTCATAATCCCACGCAAGAACATCCCCTTTGGCCTTCATTTCATCAAGAGCGATTACCACCTCTTTGTGATTATCACTGGGTTTTCCATAAGGTTTTGAACCGTAGAGGTTGATGATTGTCGATAACAATAAATAATAGGGGGTTGTATCGGACCCAGCTTGAACATAGAAGTGTGACATTCGCTTGTGCATCCATTGGGCCAATGTGCTAGAGTATTTCTGGTTCTGAATGTAGTTAAATTTACGAAAACTTTGGCTTTTTACACAAGGGACAACAAGATTATGAAGTTCAATATAACAATGACGACCTTCTTGCTCGTCTGCGGATTCCCATCCCTTGCGGTCGGTGTGAATAAATGATTTAAAAATTGGCGAAAGGATGTGGGTCGTCTTGCCGTCTGTGTGTTGCATGAAAATCTCCTGCATACACTTAGCACCGACGTTGAGGGTGTGCAAGATTTCAGCGTGGGATCGTTGTTTCCCCTGACTTTCAAGTTCCTTGGCGATCTGGCGAATCGTGAAATACACAGCGAAAACCGTATTTCCTTTGTCATCGGTGCGGAATTCCCCGTGACCTTGGGTTCCAATCCGGATCAGAACATCCTCCACCAACTCGACATCAGACCCTGGATAATAATAAATTTCCTCAGTGACTGGATTGTCGTATTCATCTTTGACGATTTTGCCGTCCTTTTCGATTTTCGTTTCGATCAGGGCCGGGGTGGTCTTGATCGAGTGCGTCAACCCTCGTTGTTCAAATTTTCGGTCGACAATGATGGTGCCAGGTTGGGTTCGCGGAACACCTGGGTTTTTGCCACGGAAAAACCGGGGAGATCCGACCAGAAATTCGATGGTGTGGGAAAGGTCGCTTTGGGGAGGGTCGATAAAAAAGAAGGCGAGCTGATCTCTCTCCTCTGGAATTTCCAACGGGGATTCTAAATCCTGACCGAGGGGGTCGGGCTGGACTTGCACAGACCTGTCTTTCATTCTTCTGTCTCCATGCGAGAAGGGAACTGGAACAAAATAGTGGATTTAGAAGAAAAAGTGAACCATTTTTCGCCCCTGCCTGGTCCATCAGAAAAAGGTAGAATGCAACATGCAAGGTTTTTCTCCCGCTATATCCCCCTCCTCACCAACGATTTTGACCTTTTTAAGAATATTCCTGCCTGTTCAATGATTCTGCCTGGTCAATAAGAGCTAAAGAAGGTCTTGCTTTTAGGTTAAAAAGGTTAAAAACAAGGTTAAGGCTGTGGATACCATCCCCGCAACACCCGTGTTGCGGGGTGTTTAAGGGAATATTCACAACTCAATAGAGGGAACATCTCCTTGCATTTCAGGGGAAGAAAACCTTGCATCAAGCTAGATAGGGGGAGAAAAACCTTGCATCCCTCCCAACCCAAATCGGGGATAGGGGAGAAAGACCTTGCACCCTCATCGAATAGCGGGAGGAAAACCTTGCACCCGCCGCAGACCAATCTGGGGATCGCCGCAGACCAATCCGGGGACTGGGGAGGAAAACCTTGCATCTGGCCGTCATAAACACACCCTTGTCGCTTGCCAAAACAGATCCGTAAAGGACCGATTCCGGGGATGAGGGAAAAAAACCTTGCACCCTGGGCCAATCATCACTTCCACTCTCCACCCCTTCCGGGCAACACCTCGTTGTGCCAAAACATCCCTAACCTTTCCAAACAAATCCAGCATCTGAGAGATTGAAGGAGAAAAACCTCGATACCTCTCCACCTATTTTCCGGCGACCTCCGGAAATCTCAAAACATTCCAAAAACAGTTGACAAAAAAAAACAAAAAACACAATATAGAGTCAACGCACACGACAACCGTACACCCCAAAAAGAGGAGACCCCCGCGATGCAGACTGCCCACCAGGCCCAACCCAAAGAAGAGTTCGCCAGAATCCAGTTGTCTCAACTTGTGCTGAATCCACGAAATGCACGGAAATTCACGGAAAACTTCGACGAAACCAGATCCCAGAAGTTCAACGAACTGGTCGCCTCGGTTCGCATCAAAGGCATCATCCAGCCGATTTTGGTGCGCCCTATTGACTTCGAGACTTACGAGGTCATTGCTGGTGAGCGCCGCACCCGTGCTCTACAAGAGGTGGCCAAGCAAGACGGCAAAGATTTTGCCGATGTGGAGATCGCAGCCGTGATCCGCGACGTCACTGAAGACGAAGCTGACGAGCTGATGCTGATCGAGAACGCCAAACGGGAAGACCTCTCACCGATTGAACAGGCCGAAGGGTTTGCCGCGTTCCTCAAGCGGCGGGGAGATACGCCCGAAGCCTTAGCCGAGCTGTCCTTGCAAACATCCACCCCGATCCCGACCATTCGCCGCCAGGTAAACCTGTTGAGCCTGCCCCAGGCGGTCCTTCAGCAATGGCAAGACGGCAACCTATCCTTGGGCCATGTCGAGCTTTTGCTGCGCCTGAGCGGCGAGACAAGCATCCTCAAGGCCATGACGGACACCCTGAGCAACAAGTTTAGCGTCAAAGAACTCAAAGCCTATATCGAAAACTCGGCTCCGACTCTCGCCATCGCCAAATTCGACCGCCACGAGTGCGGCACCTGCACCAACAATAGCGGCACCCAACCCGATCTGTTCGGCACCATTGAGCAAGACGCCAAGTGCCTGAAGCCATCCTGCTTTCAGGATAAGCAAGGGACCTATTTTGCCGAAAACTGGAGCAAAGGGAAAGCCAAACTTGTCCTCGGGACCAATGGTTTCCGGTTCGCCAATCGCCTCGATGTCTCTTTGTATCAGGACATCCCCCGGACCCGCGAAACCCCCCTGCCGGAACGCTGTGCCGCGTGCGCCGAGTGTGTCTCGGTTGTCCAGATCGGCGGAAAAGTCGTGAAAGAACGGGTCTGCCTCGGAGACAAAACCTGCTTCGGTGATATTTACACCGCCCCGGCCAAAAAAGCAGCCGAGAAGAAGATGGCCGTTGCGCCGCCCCCGGTCGCCGACCCTGACTTTGACGAGGACAACGAGGGTGACGAACAAAACGAAGGGACCGAAAATGGGGAGACCACCATCACCCCCAAGTCGGCCAAGAGTAAAGCCAAGTCGAAGGAGGAGGGGGAGGACGGTGAGGAGACTGGCCTCGACCCGAAACGGTCGGCGCGTCGGGGTCAGGAGTACCGGGAGAAGTTCTATGCTCAAGCCATCCCGGCCAAAGTGGAAACCATGCGCCCAGATTCCCCGGCAACGATCCGCATGGTGATCGCCGCCCTGGCTCTGGAGAACTCCTCGGCCAAAAACACCCTCTTCGCCGCCCTCGGCAAAGCCAAAAGTCCTGGTTACATCCACAACAAGGCCGCGCTGGTGGCTGATGTGTTCTCCATGGAGGACCAGCAGTTGCTCCCGATCCTGCGGGATATGGCAGGGGTCGTGTTCATGGTGGCCGACATGCATGCTCCGGCAGACCCCGGCGCCCGTCACGCCCTTGCCCAGGGGATCGGGATCAGCCTGGCCCAGGAATTCGAGATTTCCGAAGAATACCTGAATGCCCATACAAAACGGGAATTGGTGGCAATGGGCGAAGAACCCCAGGTGGCCCTCTGGAAAGATCCGAAGGTCGAAGCCCAGAAGGACAAGGTCGCCCCCAAAATGGGCCTGATGTCGATCAAAAAGCCGGATCTGGTCAAACTGGTCATTGACTCCGGGGCCACCCTGCAAGGCCGCGCACCGAAAGAAATCACCCAGATCGTCAAAGTCTCCTGACCCCGAAATCCTCTCGAAAACCACAGCCCCCGGCGGCCAGTCTTGGACCGGGGCTGTTTCCTGCAAAAAGCCAAAAATACTTGACAAAAAAGAATAAAAAAGAAAGATAGAACCATCGACCAGGAGGGTAGCTATGACGAAAAATCCGCTGACTTCAAGGATTCGCAGACAATTACCCAAGCTCGCCAAGCTGGAACTCCCTCCTCCGGTCGAGACTCTGACCTTGGGCCAATTGCTGGACCAGGATACTCTCGGGAACATCTGCCACATCAATAACCCAGAGCGCCGACACTACAGCACCCGCCGTCTTGGAACCAGCACCTGCCGCCACAGCCCCAAACCTATCCCCTGCGTGGACGCCCAGGACCCATCCCTTCTCGGGCATGGCCTGATCGAGCTTTCCTCTGCTCTTAGGGAAATTCTCAACGACTACTACCCCCGCGTAGGGATAAAACCCGCCATCACCGAAAAAGCCAAAATCACTCCCCGCAACCTGGCTCGCCTGGTGGCACCGTTCAAACAGCTTGTCCCAAAGGTCACCGACAATACCAGGGTCGGATCTATGACTTTCCGACAATATTTCGGAGACCTATTGTCGGGGAATAGCTTTAGCGATATTCCTCTTTTCCCGGTGGAAACCTATCAAAAACTCAACAAATTCTACCCTTATCCGTCTCGCTGGGCCGATGTTGGAGGACTCTATTCCGATGATCTGCGGTTACCCCTTGCGGCAGTCTGGGATTATTACCGGATAAAAGGTCTAGGTTCGGAAGGTTTGCTGGACACCCCCCTCACAAGCATCGCCGATTTTCTCCAACCCTTGGCCGATGATTTCATCGACCATTACCCAACCGGGGCATGGGTGGAGTCTATCTGCGATGATTGCGAGGACTTCTGGGAAGAACGGGAGCAGTTTTCGATCACCTTCCCCTACATTCACGGTGACAGCGAGGAGGCTGAATGCGTAGTGGCGTTTTTGGAAGGTCCAGAGTCCATCGCTGCCTACACCAACCACGTTTGGAAGGAACTTGGCCCCAAGGCATTGAAGGACTTGGGTTTGTCCCAGGAAGATGCTTCGTTGGTTGAAGAAAAGGGAATCCTGGCCCTGATTCAGGTCTACGCAAAAACCGACGAGGGCCGTACTGTGCCAATGAATAAGCTGGCAAACTTTTGGGACACATACTTCAAGGAATGGAGACAAAAATATCCACACACTGAATCGTGGGATATTGAACTGGTTGCCTACGATGACCAACCTCCAAGACTTAAATCCGGTGAAGACATCCTTATGATAAAAGAGTACGCCGAAATCTTCGATCAAGTCATTCATGGTCATGTGCCTTGGTTCAGTTCATACTTCCGAGAAGAGGGTTTGACAGAGTTTCTTGGGGAGTTGTGCAGGGTGTACCGCTTGGGCGATGCCGCTGAAACCGATTCTGAAACCACCCATGAAACAAGCGAGGACTTTGCCCATGAACGTGCAGCCTAACGTATTGCAGAAGCAAATGTTCGGGATCGCCATTTACGAATCCGAAACGGTCCTCACGGATTACACCGGTCCTACACCGGAGAGGTATCTGGTAGATCCCGCCCGACTTATTACCATTCTCAATCTGCCGGAACCCGCCGTGACCTTGGCGGTGGAACCGGGGATGTTTTCCTACACAGCAGACCGTGACTCGGAATCCTTCCAGTTTGCGATTCCGAAGAAAAACGAGGGCTGGACTTTGGTCTACCGTGGCGACAAGGGCCAGCCTCCCGAGGTGATAAAGGTGTTCCTTCCAGCCTTCGTCCTGGGAGTTGAAATAAGCCGCAAGACCCGGCGTGTTTCTGAGATTCGGGCCTGGTGTCATGGGGATCGAGGCATTCCAAACACACAGACGACCTTCTACGAAATGCCTTTGCCCAATTTCTCAGGGGCCAAGCATTGTCTAGGGGGTATCAATGTTCTGGCTGCTCCGGGCCAGGTGCGCGACGAGGGTCTTGCGGCCATTTTCGATGGCTATTTTAACCGCCATGCCGACCTTGTCGGGAAAAAGGGGATACCCTTTCACAAGTTTGTCGCGCAGCATCAGGGACGTTTTCCCTTGCGCTCCTTGAGGCAAATTTCAGCCCCCTCAAATCTTCCAAAAAACAATAAAAACATTTGACAAAAAAGATACAAAAGGGGAAAATAAGGCTATGGAAACGACGAAACCACCCCAAAAAACCAAAATATTTTCCCCCCCAGAAACCAGGCATATTCTGGTTGCAGGGGTTGGCGGCACCGGCGGGTATCTAGCCGAGGGGCTGGCCAAGATGATCGCTGGATACCGGCTCGATCTTAGGGTGACCCTGGCCGACCCGGACACGGTCGAAGAAAAAAACATCCTGCGCCAAAATTTCAAGGTATGGGAGGTTGGGACACCAAAGGCCAAAGCCCTGGCTTCGCGCCTTAATCAGGACTATGGGGTGAAATTTATCGCCCACGACGGAAAGGCCCAGGATGTAAAAGGCTTGTCTGGTTTCGGCACACTGCTGGCGTCCTGCGTGGATAGCGTCAAAGCCCGACAGGATTTCGCCAAGCATAAACACTGGCTCGACCTCGGCAATGGGCTGGATTTTGGCCAAGCCTGCTATGGAACGACCGCCGATGACAAGGAATTGGAAAAGGAGAATGAGGTCTGGGAGAAAAGGCCCCTGGTCCACTGCCTGCCCTCTCCCTACCGGGTTTTGGGTCTGAAAGGAGCCAAACAACCACCTTCCACCCCGTCTTGTGCCGACCACCCCTTTGCCGAGCAGGGATGCTTCATCAACAACTGGGCCAGCCTGGTCGGCCTGAACTTGTTGCACCAAATTCTGATCGCTGGGCAGGTGACCACCCCCGCCGTTTGGTTCAACACAGGGACGAACCGGGTTGCCGCAGCCAAGATCACCCGCGAATATCTGACACAAAACTGAACAACCCCAAAAGGAGTCAACCGCGATGGAACAAAGAATGATGGTATCCTACAGTTTCAAGTTCGACCCCGCCAAAATCAACCTCGGGCAGTTCGAGTTTCCCGAGACAGTGATCCGCACCATCACCGCCGGGGATCGAATCATCCCCGAAAAGGTCCGTATCGAGGATGTCCCCGGCGATGCTCTCCAGGTACTGCAAGCCGAGGCCGACTGCCTGATCCTCGAAGCTCACAAGACCGCTACGGCCCTGCCGCCCTCAACGCAACCCAAGAGCAGTGTTCCCAGTATCCCTGCGGAACCATCGAAAGTAGTGTCCCCTGCCACGCCTGTGACTCCCGCCGCTCCTACGGTGACCACCCAGGGCAACACCCTGAGCCTGTTTTAGCCACCAACAAGGAGAGGAGAGTTGCCATGAGCGAAAGATCCAGCATCGTTATTAATTTCAAAAAAGTTGAGCATCAAGTCCCCTCGGGGTTCACCGCAGAAGAGTTTGTGGAAGCCCTTGCGGCCTCCGACCCCTCGGCGACCAACGCCCAACTTATCAAGGACGGGGAAAAAGACGGCCAAACCCTCTACACCCTCAAGGTTATGCGCGGAGAACATGGGTAGAGACATTCACTGCCCCCAGAAGGCATAAGGGTGCCTCTGGGGGCAGGAATCAAGCGATCCAAGAACATTCGAGGGGCCAATGGAAAAAGATGCGCGACAAAATTGTAAAATACGCGGTGGAAAGGCTTAACATGAGGAACGCGAGAAGGCCACGCCTAGCAGGCCGTTGAAAAACTGATCGGGAGTTGGCTGGATATGGCTCTGTGGGCCGGGACAAAAACCAGAGGAAAAACCGATGATTGATTTTCAAAACCTTCCCAGTCAAGGTATTCGCACCACGGTCAAAAAGACCCGGCAGACCTTTGACTTTCCAGTGACCCGCCAGGACGCGGTTGAAATGGCCATGGCACACCTTGGCTTTGGATGCAGCGATTACTCGCTCTCCTGCTACGATGTCGTGTACCCCCTGTCCGCCACCGAACAAATGGCCCTGCTGTACGCAGACCAGTACACGAACCCGACACCCTGCGTCGAGTGTGAAGAGCGAAACCAAAACAAAAGCGATCCTTTAAGCGGCCCGGAAGCGGAGAGACGCCGAGCGGACCAAATAGACATTAACTTCAAGTTTCTGCTTAACTGTGTCGAAGAAATCCACGCAGCACTCTGTCCCGATCATATCGGAATCTGGCAAGACCGAGCCAAAGAGGCAGTTAAGGCGGTCAAGAAACATAAATAGAAATCAATCATTGAGCCACCTGCCCTACACAACAAGGAAACGCGATGTCTGAACAAAATAACCACAGCAAGACCATAACTCTCCACCTGAACGACAAAAAATACAGGACCATTACGACCTATTTCCGGTCGGCAACACAAGGGTGCCAATACCTCGTCGAAGGGTTGAACCAGGTTCTGTGGAAAAACCAACGAACGCTGGCTGCAGAGTTCCAAGAGGGGGGGCTGGCCAAAGCCTTAGGAAAATTGGTAAAAAAAACCACTGTACCTCCCTACGAGGTTCACAACCCCGAAACCTTAACGCCCCTGTTGCCCGATGGTCCCTGTCGAAAACAATTCAAGGAAATGTCATGGGGGCACCAAGTGGCCTTTGCATTTCAGGTCGCAGCCTGTCTCCCTCGTGGGTATTACGGGCAACTACACGAAGATGGAGAAAAAACCCGGCAGGCCCACTTCGTCCTTACCAAGCACACAGAAAGAGAGTTGTCGGAGACCTTTTCTTCACCGCGGGGTTTTGGGGTTTTGCTTATTAACAACTTAGAAGGGTTATTGGCCGGGGCAATAAAGACCGCAGACCCCGAAATGAACCTAATGCCCTTGTTTAAAAAAGCTCAACAGGGGTGCTTACCCCATAACCCTTACGCTTTCGGGTCCAATCTAAGGGCCTCCCTGTTGGAACTCCATCGGAAGAAAGAGGGTCGGGGACAGTTTGATACGGTTGAACGAGAGGCCTTGCGCCGACTGGAGGTTCTGGATCCGGTGACACTGTTTCTCCTTGAGGTTGCGGCATCAGAGCACTCAACCAGAGAGGGATCCAAGGGTGTTCCGATCCGTCATATTACCCCCCGGGCCAGCGAGCGGGCCATGGCCGAATATCTGGAATTTTTCCCCAACGAAACGGCCGGAGGGAGTTTCGCTATGGAAATCTTTCCCTCCTTAATAAAAACAGTTCTTTATGAGGAGTTGATTGGGATGTTTTCGGTACCAGATATTAAGCTGGTCCTGCAGACATCCCAAGATACCCTTCCGACGACAGGACGTTACGCAGGCGAGACCATCGCCCAGGCCCTTGCCGACGTGGTGGAGCGTCGGGGCGAAAAACCCCATGAGGTTCAGTTGACCCAAAAGGTCGCATCTTTGCCCCGCATGACCCGCGTTTGCCTGGAATTGCTGGGACAAAACATGGCCCACACCGGCATGACCCTGGACGAATGGTCCCGGCTACTGGGACAGTAAGGAGGACACCATGACTCAGAACGCAAAATCCCAGTACGCCAAGTACCGTCTGCCGATCAAGATCCATAAAAAGGGGATGGGGGAGTTGCAAATTCACTACTCGGCACCACGGATGGAACAGGACCCCGAAACCCGGAGAGACAAAACGGTGGAAGGCGCAGTCTATCTTGAGCTCGCCCGGCCGGTCGCCGGGGGCGATGGCAATACGATCGACTGGAAAAACAAGCTGGTCTTCAAACTGGACCCGCTCGAGCTCTCCCACATCATTACCAAAACTCGCCTGGGTCTGTTCCCGGTGCGTCGCACCCATAAGTCGGGAGCGAATAGCACCGCCAGCCTGATCATCGCCAAAGGGCGGGACATCGATAAAGGGGATGACGCAGGGATGACCACCTACAAGTGGTCCCTCAGCCGGGGGGGCAAAGACGCCGAGATTTACCTCAACGATGCCGAGATGCACTTCGTTTTCACCCTGTTTGAGCAGGTCTCACCGTTCCTTCTCGGGTGGATCTGGGTCGATGCCGTCAACGCGACGGTGGAACGAGGACAGCCCCTGGCGCCCAAGGCACAATTGTCCCCGCATACCCAACAACCCCAGGATTACGCGGGGGGATCTCACCACCAAGGGCAGAACCACGCCGCCGGCCATACAACCCCTCAACGACAGTTCGCGCCCAGACCGCCGAGGTAGCGAAAAGCAAAGACCATGGCACCAGCGAAAAAGAACCCCTGGAGAAAAACCCGGATTCCGGTTGCGCCGCCGGCGAAGCCTCACTCATCGCCCCGCGACTATGATCGCCGGGAGGGGAAGCGGATTGACCAGGAAGTGGAAGACCCAGAAAACGACCACAAAGGAGGTCTGCCATGCTGACACTTAGCCTTGAAAACCAGCCACCCACCACCGCGCAGATCGAGCAGGAACGACAACGCCTGACCCGGTGTGTAAAAGGCCTGAATCGCTGGCGCCGGGCTTGTTTATGCCTTGTTCTCGGGGCGGCAATTACGATTTTCGCACACTACGTCCCACTTGCCCCTTCACTGTCAGAGCAACAAGCCATACTTCTCCTGGCGGGGCTAGTTCTTGGACTTGGGGGTGTTGGGTGTTTTAAAGGGAGTTTCGCAGAAGCACTCTGCGCTGTAGGCGTAACTCTTGGTCTGTTTTTGGTCCTCATTGGGTTTTTTCACATGATAATTTTCGGGGATACAAGAATCGCAACATACTTCGTGCCCATTACGGTCCTGAATATTCTTCCCATTCGCATTAAAATCCATCTCCGGGTGGTTACGAGTAAACTGAACAAACTTGCCCCATTGAATTCCGCGAAACAAAACCACCGCTGCGAACCGGTGCTGCAGGCCTGCGCCCAAGACCCTCTCTGCCACACCTACGCCGCGGCTGTCTCAAGAATGGGCCGCCCCCTGGTGGTCGCCGAAGCCGACATGATTGAGACCTGGGTCGCCGGCGCCGAAGATCGAAAAAAGGCTGAGGAAACCCTGCGACACCGCGAAATCGCCTGCGTACAGCTGCGCAACCTTGGTCAAATCGAAGGGTAGAAGCCAGACATGAGCCGGGATAACCGCCAAGACCCCTTCATCGTGCAACGCAGCACCCGGTTCCGGAGGCTCTACAACGCCTACCTGGTGGTCTACGTTCTGGCCATCGGGGGGGTGATGTACGGGCTATTCTGGGGGGCCACCCATGAGCCGACCCGAACTCTAGTCTTTAAGTCCTTTGGGTCGGTGCTGATCTACGCCTTGGTCGGGTTGCTGCTGCCGGTAGTGATGCGCTTGGCGTTTCCTCCCCCCTTCACCAAAGTGTTTCCCGGGGAAACCCCCTACCAACGCCTCAAGCGGGAACGGGTGATGATCGTCGTGCTTGCAGTGATCGCCGGCACGATTTTCTCCCAGATCCTCTTCCTGGGAGTCAATGCCCCGGCCAATATGCCCCGTTGGGTGGGGTGGGTGGTGGTCGGTGCTATGCTGAGTACCTGCTCTTATATGTTGTGGCCCTACCAGGCGGAGACCTGGCGGCAGGTCCGGAAGCTTTTCGGGCGGAGGGGCAAGGAAGGGGTGTAGAGTGCCCAAAATGGTCCAACAATGAATCACGATAGCGTGGTTGAATACACCGGGCAACTAATCATAGAAACAGACGGGAACTCTGATAACTACGCCGCAGAAAGCGATTGTGTAGTTTTAGAGGCATAACTAGTCAGTTTGGCCTTGGTTTTTATCACCAAGGGACGGTGGTTGAAGCACCATCGAGAGCACGCTTCTTTCCCCGCTGCAGTCCCCTTCATCGCTCTGCTTGGGATCTACCTCTGGGACCTTGGAACCTGGGGAGTTGTGGTCTCGGTGCTCGGGGGCATTGTACTTGGTTCGACGGTTCGAGTTTTCGAGGGCCGATGGTTGGAACAATACTTTTCGCGACAGAATGGGCGATACCCGTGAGCAATGACCGTTCCATGGAAACGACCAAAAACCCCCAGAAAAAACCCTTTAGTCCTGTTGCAGCTCTCCTTATCGGAGTGCTTTTGGTCTGGGTGATTCAGACCGTTTACCCTATCGTTTCCGCCTACACTTGGGCGGCCAGTGATGCAACGGTTGTTTTGAGTGGGGATGTAAGCGAATACCATGGCACCTTACGAAGAGATCCGTGGTCTGATAACTATCTATTGGAACAGGCCGATGGGTCGATTGTGATGTTTGGGAAAGATCGTTTTGCCATGATGACATGGCCCTTGCCCGGAGCGTCGACCGAAGCGAAATAAAAGGCCAACGATTATCTGTCATGAAGAGAGAGGTCAAATGACCAGAGCATCCAATGTAGGTTTTAAGCTTTTCTTCTCGGTAGGGTTCTTCGCCTTATTCCTATTGGCCGCCGCTGACTCAAAGGATGCTTATCCTTGGGTTTGGGTTGGCAATATCATCATGGCTGTCGGGTGTGTGACAGGCATTTGGTTGCATGAGACTAAAAGGCGATTCGCAACATCCATTATGCTTGCTGGCGTTGTCATTGGCGGTGGGATATTGTTGCTCAATCGTTTGGGATAACTTTTTGTAACATGTTAAACGAGAAAGGCCACTAGGAATGGACTTGGTCAGTCCCAGAGTAATCCAGCAGATCTCCCCCACTTTCCCAGACCAAGAGAAGGTCGATTTCGTTGTGAGGGTGCAAATTCTTCCCCATTGGCCAATGCCTGCGGAGAGTATCCTGCAGGATCATGCCCGGGAGTGCCTTCGCGTCGAGCTTAAACGGTTGGCATTCGAGGCCGAAGAAGCCTTGCGCAAACAAATTCACGAAAAGTTCGCGCAGTCCCTCGGTGTTGAACCATAGTCACCCGCGCGGAGGCTTGGAGCAGATTGAGCATCGGCTTTTGGCCCCCTGATCCCCCACTAGATTCCGAGTGCTCTCAACCAACCCACACCGGCTCCGATGGTAGGCTGGGTTGGCTGGGGATCCCGACCACAGATGGGCCTTCCGGACCCGATTAAACACCGAAACCGCCCAAACTGTCCCCCGCCCTTCAGACATAATCCCCTCCCGCCGCTTTAGCCCTGCCTCTCCCGGGGAGGGTGGATCTCCCACAACTGCCCCCGCCGTCCCTGAAACCGAAACAGCGGCGGGGCCCCCCCCC
>Ga0209231_1000025_pt1 | contig 124060 bp, 139 predicted proteins | sample Deesub45470m_DNA_FD_188086 | JGI IMG/M metagenome (GOLD analysis project Ga0209231, IMG submission 188086) | Deep subsurface microbial communities from North Pacific Ocean - 450_OLKR46/470m Metagenome (SPAdes) (version 2) | ecosystem: Environmental > Terrestrial > Deep subsurface >...
ACAGGCATGGAGCCCCCTTGTCCCTTGGTGGACTTGGGGGCTTTGTTTTGTCTGGGGTCTGGCTTAAGGCAGGGTGTAAGGGCCGGGTGAATGGCAGGGTCCAGGGTTGGCCGGTTTCATAATGCAGGAGTTGCAGGAATCTTGGAGAACGGCAGGAAATCGACCGGTCAATTATCTGAGACAACAATCAAGACACCCCAACAATCGAAGGGGGACCATCTTGTTCACATCGCTGGTAAGCTGGCGTCCTGAATGACAAGCGAAAAATGGCGCCGGATTCAAATGTCGACGAAAGTGAAAAGATTCTACCCCGGCTTATCCAGGTAATAATGCACAATTTCCTCAACCAAGGCCGGCAGGGTATGTTCTCGGGCTTCAATCTGGACTTCCAGTGCAAGCTTTTTGCAGGCTCGGGAGGTTATTGGGCCGATGGCGGCAACAGTCACGCCTTGTAGAAGGTCATGGAATTGAGGCTCCCCGAGAATTTGTGCCAGGTTGATTACCGTTGAGGGGGCTGAAAAGATAACACAATCCACCCTCCGCTCTGTTAAGGCCCTCAGCGCTTGCTCGGGAATCCCGCCTGGGGTCTACCATCGGAATTAGCAGATGGCGGACACCCCCTGATCTGGTAATCTTTCTGTGACGGGGGTGTGGCTTATGGGGTCAGTGGCCTGTTTATTCAGGTTCGCACGAGCCTGAAATGCCGCCCCCGTCATTTGCATCATCCGGCGGGTCGACCGGGATGGTGCCGTAATTGTGGCTCTGGAAGTAGACGTGACCCGAGGATGATGGACGGGTTTGTTCTACCGAAAGGAGCCGCTTATGTTTTCTCACACACCGCATGATATTCGCGTCAGTATCGATGTCGGTTGCAAATCCCATCAAGTTGCTGTGGGGTTGTCCACCGGCGAGGTGATTGCTGAGTTCAGTATCAGCCACCAACCGGAGGGGTTTCGAACGTTCTTTGCCAAGCTAGAACAATTGGAGCAGCAGTATCAATGTCCTGTCCGGGTCGCTATGGAAGGTTTCAACGGTTACGCACGGCCCCTGGATTCCATGGTGTTGGCGCGTGGCTGGCAACTGTATAACATCAATAACCTGAAGCTGGCCCGGTTCAAAGAGATCTTCCCTGGTGCTGCCAAAACTGATGCCATAGATGCCCGTCGGGGGTTGGAACTGTTCCAACTCAATGACCATCTTCCTACGGCTAAAAATGTTCTGCAATTGGTAGCCGAACCGCCCCGAGAAAACCAGATGCTCAAGCGATTGAGTCGCCGTCGCCGGCGACTGGTCAATGAGCGAGTCCGGGTATCAAACAACTTCCAGGCTGATCTGCAAGCGATTTGTCCCAGCCTCTTGGCATTGACTGGCGATGCCACCAACCACTGGTTTCTCCAATTACTGACCAGCACCAACGACTTGCGGAAGTTGTCGCGGATGCACCTAAAAACTCTGCGCAAGATTCACAGCATCGGCGTCAGATACGCCAGTCTCATCCAAAGGTGGCAAAAGCAGGCCCAGTTTAGCGTTGAAGTCGAGTGGGTCGGCGAAATGATCCAGCAGGATGCTGCCAGAATCCTTGAACTCAACAACCAGATCAAGGCATTGGAAACCAAAATGGCCGCGGCCGCCGGGCAATCCTTCATAGCCAGCACACTGGCAACGCTGCCTGGCTTTGGCCCCGTTTGTACCGCCGAGCTTGCCGGGGAAATCGGCCACGAGGTCCGGTTCACCAAGGAAGCCAGTCTGGCACTCTATCTGGGAATGGCTACCTTGGACAACAGCTCCGGTGAATACCGAGGCACCAAAATACCCCGACAGGTCAACAGGCGCGCAAAGGCAGCAATGATGGTCGCCGTGGATCGCCACCGCAAGCAGATACCAGCGTCTCAACGCTACTATGAAAAGAAGCGCGCCGAGGGCAAGGGACACAATCAGGCGGTCAGGGCTTTAGGCCGACACCTCTGTCGAATCATCTTCAAAATGCTCAAAGAACGAAGGGCATATATACCGCCCAATTGAATTTTCCCCTTGAAATTTCCAGCGGGATGTTCAGGTTTCGGTAAAGAATCGGTGCTGCGACCTGATAACCCTGCTGTTTAAGCCCTTCCATGATAACGGGGCGTGCTCGGTCCCCCCTGGGCAAGAGCACCCGACGATTCCTCTCCTGCATTCCCAAAAAAGCCTCGACCACTCCTTCTGCCGTGTATTTATCCGGCACCAGGTGCACAGTTACGCCCCGGGCCTGAAGCAGTTCGGCGGTCTTGGGTCCCACCGCGCAAATTCGACAAGTGCTGAGGGCCTGGTTGTCGCAGCCGAGGGTTGCGAGACGATTCAAAAAATGGCTGACAGTATTTTGGGAGGTGAAGACCACCCAGTCGAAGGCCCCAAGATTGATCAGAGCCGAATCCAATTCAGCAAGACTTTCCGCTGGGACGATTTGTATTGTCGGGCACTCCAGGACACTGCCTCCCTGGGAGTTCAGAAGACTCGCAAATTCCCCGGCCTGTTCAGTGGAGCGAGTGACAAGAAAGGTTTTCCCGAGCAGGGGCCGGTTGTGCCCAAGCGCAAGCTTCTCTGGCTGGTGTGGCAGCATTATTGGTCGAGTCCCAGGACCAGGGGAAAAGTGGCTTTCGACAAACCTTTCTCCAGAGGACCTTTTGTCAAACATGCTCCAGCATTCCTCTGAGCCCCTTGATGACAACATCAAGGGGCTCGGTTGGAATTGTCACCTTGATAGAGGTTGCTTCGGCAAGTCGCTCTCGAAGCCCGGGCAGCATGGCGCCGCCACCGGTGAGCACAATACCGCTTTCGATGATTTCGCATCCCAGCACCGGTGGCAACTTCCGTAACAGAGTGGTGGCGGTGCCAATAATCTCGATCACCCAGGGTTCAATCGTGCCTTGAAGGGCTGCCGGACGCACGGACAGGAGGCTCTGGGACGCAGCGCCTCGATTCCCAACCCTGATCTGGATTTTGGAATCGATTGTTCGAGTGTTGCCGGCCCCAGCCGCGGCGATGATCTGTTCCAGTTCGGCCACGGTGAAAGTCTGGCCCCAACAGCGATGGAGGTCGCCATGCAACAGATTTCGCAGGCTGCCGCAACCGGTTCTGGAGGCCTGCGATTCAAGGATCTCCCCCGCCCGGACGATGGCGCAATCGGTCACTCCCTCCCCCACATCCACAATCATTTGGCCATACTGGGAGAGGACGTCAGCTCCGGCGCCCATAAAGGCGGCAAAGGGTTCTGAGACGATCGCGACGCTGGCGGCTCCTGCCTGGTGCAATGCCGTGGTGAGCGCCTCGCGTTCGTCTCCGGTGGCGTCGGTTGGCGAACCGACAACGACCCGGGGCCTGAGAAGTCCGAGTCTCTTCGCCCTAGCCAGCGACGGCCTGAGCAGGTCCGCGACCGCTTGCGGATCGACGATCACGCCATTGCGCAGGGGGTGAGCGGGGAGCAGCGCCGTTGGCATGGTCAGGACCTCGAATTTGTTTGTGGCCACGCGGACAAACGCGGTGCCCAGATCAATGGCCACTTCGCCGCGCCAGAAATTTCGACTTCGATAATTTGCCATGATCCAGCCCTCGTTGCATAAAAGCGACCGACAAACACTTAAGAACGGTGAGATTTTCGGTCGCGCCAGCGGAATCAACCACAATGGGGCAAGGGGAGGATCTCCCCTCTACAGGTGGTAATCGCCGGCGGCCTCTGGCTGGTAAATGATCTCTTCGATTCGAATGGTTTTCGCGCCAGCAAGCACCTTCCATTCGATGACGTCCCCGACGGCATAGCCGAGGATGGCCGTTCCGATAGGTGAGGTCACCGAAATTCGGCCTTCTGACAAATTTGCACTGCCAGGGAACACCAGAGTCGCGGTCATCTCCTGATCATTGCCCAAATCGCGGAACCTGACCCGAGAGTTCAGTGTCACAACGTTTGGTGGCACATTGCGGGGGTTCACGATGCGGCTATTTTCCAATTCCTCTTCCAGTTCGGCCAACGTGTCTCGGCCGTGTCGACCAGACCTTTTCGCCCCGTCAATGTACTCTTCCAGTCGCCGGTGGTCCGTTTCGGTAATGTAAATCGTTCTTGTGCTCATGATGGTATCTTTCATTGCGCAGTGGAGTTCAAAAAAGAGGGCTGGACATAGAAATGCGAATACGACTCGGCCTTGACCGGCCGGGTTGGGCGAATCCAGACCCGGCCCAATGCTGCTGGTTTGCTTTCGGTCAGCGCGCGACCGCAGCTGGAAGTTCGTTATTTTCTTTGCTGGGAGAGCTGGCGCAATGTTCCGTTGAAGAAGCGAACGTCCTCGATGGTATACAAGGCCTTCGGGTTGAACTGCTTGATGAGGTTGATGACATTTTGCAGATTGCGCCTTTTCGCTACGGTGAAAATAATCTTGACGGGTCCGGTTTCTCCCTGAGCATCGACGCTGGTCACGCCATACCCCGCCTTCCAAAGGGCGCTTGCCAGCTCTGGCGTCTCTTCTTGGGTGATGGTGCGGATAATGAGGTTGCCCACGGCGAGACGCTCCTCCAGCAGGAGTCCGACATAATTGCCCGCAGCAAAACCAAAAGCGAAGGCGAAATAGGTCCCCCAATTGTTCAGGTGTTGCATGACCTGAGAGATGGCCAGAACCCAGATCAGCGACTCGACAAAACCCAGCGGGGCGGCCAGGTATTTCAAACCACGGGAAACGAAGGTGATGCGCAGAGTGCCAATGCTGACATCGAAAACGCGGGCGATAAAAACCAGTAACGGCACGGCCACCATGGATAAAAATCCAGGTTCAGCGACAGACGATGCGAGCATGCTGCTCTCCTAAACCAAGTAATTAATTGTTTTTCAGTTTCAGGACGGCAGATGGACCTCTTCGGTACCATCCATTTTCCGCCGGAGCGGTATCCCAGAAAGGCCGACTCGCTTCACGAACAGCCTCGGCCCGGGTGATTCCAATGTCTTTCAATAACTCATCACTCAAGCTGCCTAGCGCCTCTCGCTGGGTCGCGACCTCTTTCCAAAATAAAATTTTGGTTACAATCTTGCCCACGAGTCTGAACAGCATCATCTCTCTTTCTCCTTTTTTGTTCGGCTTCATCTTGATCGTCTCCCCACGAATCGGAATAGTCATTCCATGCTGGAGTCGTTACAGATGAAAGTCCCCAGCCGCTTCAGGTTGATAGAGAACCTCCTCTATCCGGATGGTTTTCCTGCCGGAATAAACCTTCCAGCCAACAACATCTCCCTCAGCGTAACCCAGGATCGCAGCCCCCATGGGGGTGGTGACCGAAATCCGCCCCGCCGATAGATCTGCATTGCTGGGAAAGACCAGTGTCACGATTCTTTCTTGACTGGTATCGAGATCGAAGTATTTGACTCGCGAGTTGAGGGTGACAATATTGCCTGGCATTTCATCAGGAGCAACGACCTTGCATGTCTCCAACTCATTCTCAAGACAACTTAAGTCATCCCGCCTGTTTTGAGGAACACTATTCATGATATCTAATAGCAATTCCAGGCGTTTGTAGTCGTAATCCGTGATGTAAACAGTCCTATCCATCATGACTTTTTAAACTTAAGGAGTTGTTTTTCATTGCCGACTTTTGATTCGTCAAACTTTAAAATGCGAAGTTCTCTATTTTTTTTCATATCGACGACCCAGCCGGCATCAAATAATTCACCTGCCGAACAAAAGCTGATTTTTTGCTTTGTATCTTTGTCATAAATAATTATTTCGCCGTTTAATAAATCTATTTTTTTTATATAAGCGAAAAAATTTTTTGTATTTTTTATGTGCAGGATGTCCCCACATGGAAATGGATCGATACCATCGAGATATTTTCTTGTTTTCAATCGAAAAGAATCCGGCCAATTGCTCATTCATCTTCTCCGTGTAGTTGTGGCCTCGATGTCAATAGGATTTTGTTAAATAATTTCATCGAGTTCTCTCAAAAAGAAACTGAATGTCTCGACGGAAGAGGGCTGTCGATATAAAGCATGTTATTTATCTCCGCAAGATAATAAAAAGCATAAATTTCTTTGCCGTGCATATCGATCCCATAGAGATCGCGCAGGACGGTACTTGCCTCCTCCCAGGGAAGGTCAGAAGCTCCGCAAAAAATGATATCGTCGACAACTTCCTGGTTTTTCACTTTTTCGAGCATGATTTTGTATGTTTGTTTAGCTAAACCTACATGTTTGTCGTAGAAGTTCAGATTTTTTTCGTAAATAAGTTGACGGTGTAACAATGACGATTGTGCGGCCAACTTCTGGCACTCACTTCTTGACATTGAGTCATCGTTGAAAAAAGAGCCAAAGCAAACAATCAGATTATTTATGTGACCCGATATTTTGATGAAGTTTTCCATGCTCTTTACCTTGCTGTATTTATTCGATGCCGATATCAGCCAAATCACGATCTGCAAAAACTCACCAATGGTTTTAAATCGCAGCACCCTGTCTGCATTGCCTTGGCTCCAAATCTATCGTTAAGCCCTGGCAACGTAAATACAATAAAAATACCTAGAAAATACCTATAAAAAATAGGCAGTCTATTCGGGGTATTCTTTGCGGTCGAAAATGAATAGGGTCAAAAAAGATTCTTTGGACCCGTGTGAAGAACAGGATTTTTTGAGTTCTCAGGTGCTGTCGTTACGACTGGAGCAGCGAAGGGAGGGGGGGGGGGACCGACAACCGGCTCGAAAGCCAACTGCGGGAGGGCGTCAAGGAGCTTGAGTGTCTCTACAGCCTGACCAGGCTGGTCGAGGAGACCGAGAATTCGGTCGACAAGATTTTGCAAGGGGGTAGCGGACCTGCTTCCTGGCTCCTGGCAGTATCCAGAACGGGCATGTGCTAAAGGCTATGATGGATACTCAGGGGGGACTCTTTTTGATGGCTCCAGGGGTTTATTCCCGTTGCACTTGCAGGCAGATATTTATGCCGGCTTCGATCCGAGTTGCCGAATGTCATGCCCGGTCGGCGCTTCGTGCGCCCGAATCCCGAATTCTGGCAAGATCGCGAGGAAATGATCAAAGATATCGGACTGTATGCCTTCATACTCTCCCCAGTCGGTGGTATTGGTAAAGGCATAGACCTCCATGGGCAGGCCGTCAGCGCTTGGCTCCAACTGACGAACCATTAAAGTCATGCGTTGGTGAATTCGAGGATGGCCTTTTAGGTAAGCGTCCATATAGGCGCGCAGGGTCCCGAGGTTTGTCAGTCGCCGACCATTGATTGGCGCCGAAGGATCCTTGTTAAATTCGCTATTGTAACGTGTCAGTTCCTTGGATTTCTCGTCCAGATAGGAAGACAATAACCTGCTCTTCTGCAGTTGCCGCACATCATCGTCGTTCAGGAAGCGCACACTGTTGATTTCCAGGTAGAGGCTGCGTTTTATCCGGCGGCCGCCGGCCTCAGACATGCCGCGCCAGTTTTTGAAGGAATCGGAGATGAGGGCGTAGGTCGGAATGGTGGTGATGGTTTTGTCCCAATTGCGCACCTTCACCGTGGTCAGACTGATGTCGATGACGTCGCCATCGGCGCCGAACTTTGGCATCTCCAGCCAGTCGCCTATCGCCAGCATATTATTCGCCGACAACTGAATACCGGCCACCAAGCCAAGAATCGGGTCTTTGAACACCAGCATCATGACCGCCGAAACAGCCCCCAGCCCACTGAGGAGTAGCAGTGGGGATTTGCCCATGAGGATGGAAAGGATCAGCAAGCTGATGAGAATTGCGGAAACCAGCTTAATGCTTTGCGTCACGCCTCGCAGGGGGAAATGCCGCATGGTCGGTTGCCGAAGGTAGATATCCTGCAGCGCATCAAGCAGTGAGAACAGCGCCAGGGTGCCAAAAACCAGGGACCACAAACGGGTCGCGGTCTCAATTGTCAACAAAAACGTTGATGGGCTGTCCAGCCAGAGTCCGGCCTGGATTTGAATAATGATTCCCTGCAGGGTGAGCGCGAGCCGGTTAAAGAGTTTGCGCTCAAATAATGCCTGCTGCCATATCTGCCGGGACGCTGTCGCCCGGCTCCCTGCCCACTTGAGCAGCAGGCGGTGCAGGACCAAGTGAATTACCAGCGATACAAATGCGATCCACAGAAAGACGATTGCGGCGAAGATCAGGTCGGCATAGGCCGGAACATGAGTACTCAACCACTCATTCGTATATTCTTTAAAATAATTTCGGGTTTTTTCCATCTCGCTCTCTAATATTTACGTGGTGTTCAGATTTTTGTTGGAGGCTGTATCGACTGTTGCTTTCAGGGTGGAAGGAAATCCCTGCAGCAAAGCAGAACGAATAGCCTCTTCCTCCTGGGCATGGGCAAGCACGGTCACCTGGTCCCATCCCTGCAGTTGGGTGGAGCCTTTGGGGACAATTAGGTCCCCTCCCCGTGTTATCAAGGCAATAACCGCACCGGCAGGAAGGTGCAACGCGGCGATTGTCGGTCCGGGGACGCCTTGGGGACTGGGAAGGTCGATCACGATCATATCCAGGTCGCTTGCGGCCATGGTCACCAGTTCCAGATTGAACAGCGGCCGTGGCCGCGTCGGCACGGTCAGGTTGAGCCAACGCGCCAAGACCCCCAACGTGGACCCTTGCACCGCAACCGACAGGAGAACGGCGAAGAAGACAAGGTCGAACACCTCCTCACCAACGGCAATGCCCGCCGCGGCAGGATAGGTCGCCAGCACGATGGGGACCGCGCCGCGCAGTCCCGCCCAGGAGATGAAGACCTTTTCCTTTACCCCCAGGCCCATGCCGACCGTACCGAGCCAGACGGCAAACGGTCGAGCGACAAAGGTCAATACCAAAAAGAGCAGGATTCCTTCGAACCAGATCTCCGCCCATCGGTGGGGAAAGACCTGGAGCCCCAAGAGGACGAACATGCCGATATTGGCCACTGTGGATAGGGCCGCTGAAAAATTCGACACCCCCTGCTTGTGCACGAACGAACGATTGCCCATGACATAGCCTGCAATGAACACCGCAAGCATACCGCTGGAACCAATCTGTTGGGCAAGTCCGTACACCAAGAGAGCAATGCCTAAAGTGAGCACATAGTAGTGGCCGCGGTCCTGCGGGCTGAGGCGGTTGAACACCCACAGCGCTCCACGGGCGAGCAACCAGGCCAGCAGCGGTGCGGCGGTGAACTGCCAGGCAAAGTGCAGGACCGTGGACGGCAAAGCTGAAGCGCCGAAGGTGAGGGTCTCGATCACGGCCACGGTGAGGAGGATCGCCATCGGGTCGTTGGCGGCGCTTTCGATTTCGACCGTTGAGGCCAGTTTCTTAGGCAGGGGCTGTCGGCGAAGGATGGAAAAGATTGCCGCTGCGTCTGTCGATGAGATGATGGCCGCAAGCAGAAGAGCCTTGTCAAACGGCCAGCCGAAGAGGGTATACAGCATACAGAAAGTCGCCACTGCGGTTAGGGCAACACCCCAGGTGGCCATCCCACCCGCAGGCAGGGCAACCGCCTTGAAGTCGGATTGTCTGGTGGAAAAGCCCCCGTGGAAGAGAATAAGGACCAAGGCAAAGTTGGCGACCTGATTGGTCAATTCGATATCATCGAAGTGCCAGAGATTCAGGACGTCACTGCCAAAAAGAATTCCGGCACCTAGAGCGATCAGGATAACCGGGACACTCCAACGATCGAGCCACACTGCGGCCAGAACAATGGCAATCAGGATGGTTGGCCCAACAATATAGATCACGTCCATGGATCTACCCTATGATAACAGTCCCTTGGGGACAGGATTAATGCAATCACAGCTGAGTCCGCAACTTGAATCCTGGGGGTTTTATGGCCAGAACCGAGCAGGATAGCTCATCGAGGAAAGTCTCGGCAGTGTTGCCGAAGATCAGGCCGATGAGACCTCTGCGGGCGACTGTACCCAGAATCACAAGGTCGGCGTCAACGTCCCTTGTCAGTGATGCGATTGTCTTCTTGGCCTCCCCTTGGAGAAGGTGAAGGCGGGGGGCAAGCGCAGCATACGCCTCTTCGCCGATCTCCTGCCGTAATTCCTTCGCCAGCATGTCAAGACCTCTCTTGTGCTGCGTATACGCCAACCCAGCATAACCGACCAGGTGTTCAAACGTTGCGTCGCTTCGGGAGCGCATGGTTGCCTCGGCAAAGGACTCCCAGGCATGCACCAGATGCAATTTGGCCTGGTCGGAGAGGGCCAGTGAACCGGCCAGGGTAAGAATTTCGCGGTTTAGAGCTTGTTCGACGCTCGAAGGGTGAAGCGGATCGAAGTCGACCGCCGCGATGATATTCTGGTAGTTCGATTTTTCAGATGACTTCATCAGCCAGATTGGACAGGGGCATTTGCGCAGCAGATGCAGGTCGTCATTGCCGAACAACCGGGCCGTCCAGGATGGATTTTCCGCGGGCTTGATGACCAGATCGTATCCATCTTCCAGCACCGCGCGGATGACCTCCGTAAAGGTTTTGCCAACCAGCAACTTGGTCCTGATAGGCAGACGCCCCCTGTGGGGTTGCAGCAGAGTCTCCAGCGCCCCCTGGCGATCCCCCACGACATTTGTGGAGACCGTTTCCTCTGTTGGCAGGGCGATGCCAGCTTTGACGACCTGAGCCGGAACCACGTCGACGATGGTCAGCTTCGCCAGGTTCTTTTCCGCGAGGGCGACTGTGTGTGCAAGTGTCGCTGCCTGCTCAACACCTGGTTCGTTCACGTAGAGTATATTTGTAAATGGTTGCATTATCGCCTCCTTGCTGGGGGTGATGCTGTGTTCGGCCTTCGGGCTAATCGTCTTGCAGACGGTCCTCTTCGATACAATACCATTTCTGCCGGAGGGGTATCCCAGCAAGGCCGACTCGCTTCACGAGCAGACTCTGCCCAACTGATTCCGATGTCTTTCAACAACTCATCACTCATCCTGCTGCTGGTTCCGCTTGACCCATCCTGATGTGTCTGACACGTTGCTCGTGGGAAGGCGTGAGGGGAGGAATTCCCCGCCACAAAGGACAGCCTGACTCAACCATTCTGCAACAGCGCAAACAGCGCCGCCATGATCAGGATCACCGCCCCGGTCAGCAGCGCCAGCAGTTTTGCCAGCAGAATTCTCATTTGCCTCTCGCCTCCTTCAGATCAAACCAGATCGAACAGCTCGGAATGCACCCGCTTCATTGGCACTCCCAACTGATACAGGAACTTTTCGGAAAGCTGGATCATCGGTACCGGCCCGCAGATGAAATACTCCTGTCCCTCGCGCTGTTGCGGCAGATGACGCGCCAACAGGTCTTCGCTGAGCAGCCCTACCTCTCCTCGCCACCCCTCGGGCGGGTTTTTGAGCACAAACACCAGCCGCAGGTTGATCTGGGTCTGCAACGCCTCCAGTTCCTCGCGAAAAGTCAGCCGCTCCCAGGTATGATAGGCGTAAAACAGCAGCAACGGCCGCCGATCGCCCCGGTCGGCCAAGGTGCGCAGCATTCCCATGATCGGCGCGATGCCGATGCCACCAGCGATAAATACGTAGCTTGGGGCCGGCTGGCGGTCGATGCTGAAACTGCCGTAGGGGCCGTCCAGGTAAACCCTTCGACCGAGCTCCACCTCCTTGATCCGTGCAGTGAAATCGCCGAGCGCCTTGATGGTAAAATGCAGCGCGCCAGGCTGCTCAGCACTGGAGGCGATGGAGAAGGGGTGTTCCTTGAGGGCGAAGGGAGAATTCCAAATCGTCAGCCAGGCGAACTGACCGGGCTGAAAAGAAAAACCAGCATGCCCTTCGGGAGCCAGCCGCAGGGTCCAGGTATCCCCCCGCTCGGCAATCACCTCCGTCACCCGAAACGGCCGGCGCAGCTCCAAGGCCGGCTTGAGAAGCCGCACATAGGCCAACAGAAGCAACCAGGAAAGACAGATCAGGCCCCAGAGCAGCTTTTTCCAGGGGGCATCCACAAAATGCCCCACTCCCTCGATATGGGCCAGGGCCAGTCCCAGCGCCAGGGTCGCCAGCACCGCGTGACCCAGACGCCAGCGGTCATAATCGATCTGCAGCTGCTTGCGCCACACAGAGCTGGCCAGCAACAAGCAGAGCGCCAGAAATGAACCGACTCCGGCCCAAAACTCCCAGGGGCCTACGGCAGGATGAAAGTAACTCCACAAGCTCGGTTCGACGATTAACAACAACAGGGGATGAATCAGGATAAAGGCAAAGGCCACCAATGAACTTTGTCGATGGAAATAGTAGATAATGTCGATGCCGAAGGGGGCCGAGGCCCTGCGAAAGCGGGCGGTCTGGAAGAACAGGGTGCCGATCATGGCCGTACCAGCAAATCCCAGGGCCAGGGAAAAGTCCCACCAAAAGCCACTGCCCGCCGGCACCGGTCCGATCAGCAGAACCACCAGAGGCGCCAGCACCAGAGTCAGGTAAAATCCGACCCAGAACATTCCCAAATAGAAAGGTGGCAATGCATCCTCCCACGATTGAAAGCTGATGAAAGTAATTGGCCGAATTGTAACAGATGCATTCGCAGATTGTGGGAGCGGACTCATATCGGCAATTCCGACACCAGGATTAAATTTCAGCTGTGCATATTTATCCCATAGCGATTGCGTAGAACGGCACTCGTTTCTACCCAGGAACGTTCAGATGCTTCATATAAAATGCTATCGGCGGCAATTTGATGAATTTTACTTTTTCGAGAATTATTTTCTACGCTTATTTAGCTAGAACAATATGCTTGCCGTTAGATTTAGATTTTTCTCGTAAACAAGTTTACGGTGTAGCAATCGCAATTGTGCGGAAAATTTTAGGCACTTGTTTCTTGACATTGAGTCATCTCTGAAAAATTTCGGAAATAAAACGATCGGATTATTTATGTGGCCGGATATTTTGATGAAGTTTTCCATGCGCTTTACCCTGCTGTATTGATTCGATGCTGATACCAGCCAAATCGCGATCTGCAAAAACACACCATTGGTGGGTAAATTGCAACGGCCTGTCTGCATTGCCTTGGGGGCCTTTCGTGGCTTATTCCCGTGCCTTTCCTGCTTATCTGTTTTATCGTTAAACGGCAGGGTCGAAAACGCGATGGTTCAACCGGTTGACGATCAAGTCTGGCCCTCACAGGGCCACGCAAAGGCGCCCATGTCATTGCCCGGCTTCAAATCTATCGTTAAGCCCTGGTAACGTAAATACAATTATGCTACACATGTAATGCCTATAAAAAATAGGCAAATGATTCGAATGATTCTTGGAGATCGAAAATGGATAGGGTCAAAAAAGCTTCTTTGGACCCATGTGAAGAGCAGGGTTTTTTGAGTTCTCAGGTGCTGCCTTTGCGACTGGAGCACAAAGGGAGGGGGGTATGACCGACAACCGGCTCGAAAGCCAACTGCGGGAGCGCGTCAAGGAGCTCGATTGTCTCTACAGCCTGACCAAGTTGGTCGAGCAGAGCGAGAATTCGATCGACAAGATTTTGCAAGGTGTAGCGGACCTGCTTCCTGGCTCCTGGCAGTACCCAGAATTGGCGTGTGCTAGAATCCTTTACAAAGAGCGCAGTTATCAGTCGTGCAATTTCAAACCAACCCAATGGACGCAAGAAGCCGCTGTTATAATCTCCGGTCGGCAAGAGGGGCTGGTGGAAGTCCACTATCTTAAGAAAATGCCGCAGCTCGATGAAGGACCATTTCTAAAGGAAGAACGTCAGCTAATCGATGCCGTCAGTGATCACATCGCCAAGGCCGTTGAACGGATTAAATCCCAACGTCAGTTGCAAGTGGAACGGCAGGCTCTGCAGGATGCTAACGCGGCTCTTCACGATTCTCTGGCGCAAAGTCAGAGAGAGAAGAAGATGATCGGCGTGTCTATTCAGGCCAAGATCGAGAAAGTTATCACGCCGATTTTTTATGCATTACAAGCTGAGATGGATAGCAGGCAGTTGAAATACTTAGATCTGCTCAAGAAAAATTTTGCCGATATTGTTTCTCCTTTTGTCGATGGGAACCAAGAGGTACTTACTAAGCTCAGCCCGATTGAACTTTTGATCGCCAATATGATCAAACACGGCCTGTCCTCCAAAGAAATCGCCAACATTCGGGGCATCTCTCCCGCTACGGTGAATCGCCACCGGGAAAGTATCCGGAATAAACTTGGCTTGATTAATCGCAAAATAAATCTGGTTTCTTATCTCAATGCAAGGGTGGAAGAGTAAAGGTTTCCTGTAGGTCGATCAGACACAAAAAACCCTTTCAGATTATTGAAGAAACAGAAAACGTAATCTGGATCGGTTTTGACGAGCAAGTGCTCGGTGTTATGTCTTGTGGGTTTCGCGAGGATCGTGACAAGATGATAAGCGAGCGATAAGAACGGTGATCGTCGAACATGGTCGAAAAGTGTCCGCAAGATGCTGATTTTTAGGAACCTTTAGGAACCTCCACCCAACGCAGCAAGGCAACCACGTCCCGTCGTCATGGGTCACATGCCCTCGATCGGCATCATTAGAACAGACCGCTCGATCGAAGTTGCCTGTGAATTACTTTGACGATTTGAAATTGTTTGACCCCGCAGTTTGTCCCCCTTCTGACCAAATTCAGCGCAGGTGGGAAAGGTTGAAATGCAGGCTGAGGGACTTTTGAAAGGTTTGAACCCCTTCAAGGGCAAGCCGCATCCGCCCTATTTCCATGCGGTTGAGTTCATTGAGAAGAACGTAGTTGTTCGGTTCTAGACCAGCCCGGATTTCCGCCACCTGTGAACGCAGGCGGTGGTAGACCAGAAAATCGAACATCGCCTCCAAGTTCTCACCCTTCTGCTGGTCGAGAACTCCTTTGTCAACCAGTGCTTTCAGGCGCTCTCGGGTGCCGACCTGCCAGATCCCAGCTTTCAGAGCCAGAACCTTCACCCCTTCGGTGATAGCAAAGATGCCGGCTTTCTTGATATCGAGGGCGCCGCGGTGTTCGCCCCTTTTTTCTACCTTGATCTTGCCAAAAAATCCGAGAGGTACCTTGAAGGTCAGTACATTGGCCGCAGTCCAGGCCAGAAAGACGGAGTTCTGGCGCAGATGATCGCTGATGTGTTTTTTGAGGTTCTGCTCCAGACTCGGATCGCCGTACAGGGTCCGCAGATCAAAGAACATGCTGCCATTGAGGATATTTTCCGAAACCGCATTGGCCATCCAACGGTCAATCTCTTTGCGCCAGCCGCGCAGGCTGCGGCGCCAATTATCGTTTTTGGCCATAATGCCGCCGGGACACGGGGGGACGCCGACAGCCAGAATATCGGCGATTAGCGCCTCAGAAAAGGCCTTGATCTTCTCAACTTCAACGACGGAAAGGTCGTCGGAATAGATAATGGCATTGTCCTGGTCGGTGGTCAGTGTCTGCTCCTGCCGCCCTTCGCTTCCAAGCACGACAAAGGCAAACCCCTTAGGCAGATCCGCAAACCGCTCGGCGGTCAGCAGCGCAATCAGCCGCAGTAGAATCCGGTCGTTGAGATGAGCAATCATGCGTACTAGATCGGAGACCGCCACCCCGGTGCCGACTAAATGCACCGTCAAGCTCTGCACCTTGGCATGCAACTCGCGAAGAGCATGGACGGACTCGGCTTCTTCGATGGCGCGAATCATCTGCTGGGGAGTGCGGCTCTGTAGTCGGATAATGTCTGAATCGGTCACGATGCCAGTGAGCCTGCCGTAGCCGTCGACCACACCGATGCGGTGGATATTGTGGCGCGACATGCAGTAGAGCGCTTCATACAGAAAATCGTCTTCTGAAATCACGATCAGCGGTGCATTCATGATCTCGCGAACCTTCAGCGTGCCAGGATCTAGGCCGCGTGAGACCACTTTGTTTCGCAAATCGCGGTCGGTGAAGATCCCGACCGGCGTCCCGTCTTCAGAGACCACCATGCTGGAGATGTTCTGCTCCCTCATAATCTCAGCCGCGGCGACCAGGTCATCATCGGGACCACAAGTCACGACATCGCGTTGGCAGAACTGTTTAACAGGGAGAAAAAAGACATTTGTTTCAGCCATCTAAAGCTCCTCGTCCATCATTTCCACCCAGAATGTGCACCCGCCACCAGGTGTTTCATCCACCCAGGCCCACCCACCGTAGGAACGGGCAATTTTCTGCACCGTGGCAAGCCCGATCCCGGTTCCCAAGGAACATTTCCCGGACGTTCCGCGAAAGAAGACCTCAAAAATGCGGCTACGCTCTTCCGGGGAAATCCCAGGGCCGTGATCGCGGACGAAATAGCGTACCCTCTGACCCTGCCGTTCCCCACCGACCTCGATGGGTCCGCCGTTTGGGCCTGCATAACGCAGTGCGTTACCAATCAGATTGTCAAAAACCTGAAACAAAAGCGACCGGGAGGCATGGATATTCGCAGAGGGGCCATTGACGACGGTCAGCCCGGAACTGATCACCAAATATCCCAGGTCAGCCAACACCTCATCCACCACCTCGTTGGTCTCCACTGGCGCGCTCGGCCGCTCGACCCGCCCGATCCGGGCCAGGTCCAGAAGATCCTCCATGAAGGCCAGCATCCGTCTTGCTTGCTTCTCAATCTCCGCCAAGACATCCAGGCCTTGTTCATCCAACTGTTTGCGATATTGCTCCTGAAGAAATTCGGCGAAACCAATGATGGGAGTCAGAGGGGTGCGCAGATCGTGAGAGACGGTATAGACAAAAGCGTCCAGTTCCCGGTTGGCTGCTTCAAGGTTTTCCTCGACCTCTTTTTGGACGCTGATATCCCGGATACTGGAGCGGATACCGAGATATTCTCTTTTCCTGTTGAAAATCGGCTGCCAGGAGGCGGCCACCCACAGAACGGTGCCGTCTTTGCGTCGGATACGAAAACGTGAATTGTTCCCTGATGTTTGTTCCGACAGACTTTGCTGGAAAATCCCCGCTGCGAGGTCTTGATCGTCTTCGTGGATCAGGGGGCGCGGGAAGTCGGACATCAGCAAGCATTCCTCGGGGGAATACCCGGTGATCCGTTGCACCGATGGATTGACCCATAGCAGACGCCCATCCGGAGCCTGCCAGTTTTCCCAGTCGTGGGTGTAATTGGCGATGGCTCGAAAGCGCTCCTCGTTGACCCGAAACGCTTCGACAGCCCGGCGACGTTCGATCTCCACAGCGGCCCGCACCGCGATGACCGACAACATCGTTTCCGCATGGTCAATGTTAGTGATCGGCCGCCGGCCGATGACAGCCATCATCCCAATCATTCTTCCGCCAGAGTCCCGAAGTGCAGTCCCGAGAAAGCTTTCTGCGGACGACCCTGCCAATAGCGGATCCTGAGGGAATTCCTGGCGGACCTTGTCCGGATAAGAGCAGCTCCCTTCACCGAGGATTTTTTCCCACACGGCTCCCGAGCATGGAAAGTCTTGCAATTCGGCCATTTTCTCTTCGGGGTATGCTGCAATGATTTTGATTTGTTTCAATGGGTCTTCGGTCAGCTCAATCAGGAGGATTGTCTCAACCGCTACCGCTTTTGCGAGCAGTTCAGCCAACAAGTGGAGGAATTCGTCACCGCTTGTCGCTGAAAATCCCTGGACGATCTTTTGAAATATATTTTCCACGCTGGATCCCCCCCTTGACAGAACGACAATTTTCCAAGAATCAACTCAATCATTGCCGTTATCCTGGTGGCCACGTGATCGGCCGCCAAGGACGAAGGCCCCCCGCATGTTGGCTCACTTAATCTTTACTAAACCCAACTCAATGTTAGAGTCTAGCTTAATATTCAACGATGATCGCTGAGGAACACTCGTCCATGCGCTATCTTGCCCTGGTTACAGATTACGATAACACCCTGGCAAAGGACGGTCGGGTGATGGCATCGGTCGCAGTGGCGCTCGAACGATTGCGGACTTCCGGCCGACGAATCATTCTGGTGACGGGGCGACGGATCGATGACCTTCTTGCCATCTGCGAATGCATCAACAGTTTCGATTATGTGGTTGCCGAGAATGGTGCCGTTCTCTACGAGCCGAGAACACAGGAGACCATTCTCCTGGCCGAACCGCCTCCGGATCATTTCATTACCGCGCTACGGAAGCGGGGCGTTCGTCCACTTGAAGTGGGCCAAGTCATTGTCGCCACTCATGTGCCGCAAGTGGAGATGGTGATGGAAACCATTCAGCAATTCGGATTGGAATTGCAGGTAATCTTCAACAGGGGGTCGGTGATGGTGCTGCCCTCGGGGGTGAACAAGGCGAGCGGAGTAAGACATGCACTGCGCCTGCTTGGCATGTCTCCTCATGAGGTTGTAGGCGTGGGGGATGCGGAAAACGACCACTCATTTCTAAGGATCTCCGAATGTGCGGTGGCGGTCGCCAACGCGATCGACTCCATCAAGGACATTGCGGCCATGGTAACGAGCGGAGAGGCCGGGGACGGGATCGTCGAGCTGGTGGATCAGCTCATCGCCACGGATCTGGAACCGATCGATGCCAAGCTCACCCATCACCATATTGCTTTGGGAACCCGGCTGGATGGTACCACGGTCTGGTTGCCCCCGTACGGCCGCAACCTCTTGATCGCCGGCCCCTCCGGAAGTGGTAAATCCACGCTGGCGACGGCATTCATCGAGCGTTTGGCCGAACGGTTCTACCAGGTTTGTATCCTTGACCCGGAAGGGGATTATAGCAATTTAAAAAACATCGTCACCATTGGTGATCAGCGGCATGCGCCCAGCGTCGAGGAGGTGCTCGCTGTTCTGCGCGATCCGGATGTGCATGTCAATGTCAATCTGTTGGGCGTCAACCTGTCCGACCGACCCAGGTATTTTGCGGAACTCCTGCCAAACCTCCAAGCGATGCGAACCCATACGGGCCGGCCACACTGGATCGTTGTGGATGAAGCCCATCACCTGCTGCCGTCGACCTGGGGGCACGCCCCACGCGGGCTGCCACAACAGTTTGGCGAGAGTGTGCTGATCACAGTGAACCCGGCCCACTTGGCACCTTCTACCTTATCGCTCGTTGATATGGTCATTGCCGTCGGGCCGGCCGCGAATGTGACGCTGAGGGGGTTCACCGAAGCGGCCGACCGGCCTTCCGTACAAATCGACCCCACCGCAGAGAAGGGGGACGTGGTTTGCTGGTTCGTTCAGGGAGGGCAGGACCCCTTCCCCATGCAGGTCATCCAGGGCCAGGCGGAACGGATTCGTCATCGCCGAAAGTACGCCGAGGGTGATGTCCGCTACCACAGTTTCTATTTCCGCGGGCCCCATGGAAAACATAACCTGAAAGCGCAGAATCTCTTCATTTTCTCCCAACTCGCTGAAGGGATCGATGAGGAAACCTGGCTTTACCACCTCCGCCGGGGGGATTACTCCCGCTGGTTCCGGGAGGTCATCAAGGATGAAAGTCTAGCCGAAGAGGCCCGAATCATCGAACAAAGAACGGATATTTCACCGTGGGGCACCCGGTGCCTTATCCGCGAAGCCATTGGCAAACGGTATACCTTGCCAGAATGAGATAAAAAGCCCCGCGATGTGTTCCGTCGTCCCGATCCGGAGAGAGCGACGTCCTTTCATCCCCTGTCTTCCCTTAATATGACCGTGAACATGGGAGCCTGTTCTGTCTTTGACGCCAAAATCAAAGTCACCTCCACGTCTGTCGACCGTCCGCTCACATCGCGGATTCGATCATGGGAAGCTTCACCCATCCATGTCCCACTGTCGAGGTTGGAAACCTCGGCAATCCGTTGCCTCAAAGCCTCCCCGTTCTCCAAAAGGTCAAAAATGGTTTTTCCGAGCAGTTCCTGCCTCGGCAGACCGAAAAAACTCTCTGCCAGATGATTCGAGATGACGATTTTGCCGTTGGCCAGAAAGGTAACAATCGCCGCCTGGGCAGCTTCGATGAGGTTGCGATAGCGATCCTCGGACTCTTGACGCTGCAGGTTGGCGCGGTCCAGTTCCTCCATCATCTCATTGAAGCCTGCGATCAGCTCCCCGATCTCATCCTTGGAAGCTTTGGCCGGAATCCTCTCCGAGAGATCACCGGTTTCGGTCACCCGGCCCATGGTGGCGGATGCGAGCCGGATGGGGTTGATGATGAACCTCCGGATCATCAGGCCCATGCCGACAAAGACAAGCAGCAGTATCCCCACCCGGGAAAGGAGTTCGTGCCCCAGATTGGTCCCAATGTCCCGGTACAGATCCACCAAGGGGATGCTGACGGAGACCGCCCCTATGACTTCACCAATTTTATAGTTGTAGGAAGAATGTCCCGGCGGAAACCGCTCCTGCACAAATCGTGGCGCCTCCTCGTAGGCGCCATGACATCGCAGGCAGGAACCTTCTGCAATCATCTTCCGCATGAAGCGAAAGACCTTTTCCCCTTTCTCCGTGGTCATTTGGTGGGATTCGTCCGCAGGCTTTTCCGCAAATCCCCGTAATTGGATGGCTTCATAATCGTCGGGACGGTTGTTGGGATTGCGGAATCTCAAGGAGATTTGGCGAACATAATACGGACTTCCTGTGGTCAGCCTCTTGGCAACACCGGTTGCCACCGCTTCGGGAACCAAAGCGTAATTTGTTTCCGGTTCGTTGCGAACGGCACCAGCCATGTAATTTCTAGTCTCGATAATTTGCCGCGCAATCCCACGGGCATGTTCCAAGGCCACGTTCAAAATCATCGTCCGTTGATCGCGGTAGGTCAAAAGGCCTGCCATAAAAAAGAGACAAATCAATAAAGACGACAGGATGATATTGAACTTGGTGTTGAGCTTCATGTTGCGAAACCAGCTCATAGGATTTCTATCCCCATAAGTTTGTTAGTAAAATTAACGATTCGGATGAACCGGGAATGAATGCTCCACCTATCTCACATCCATGAGTTGTGAAGGCATTTTGGCGGCCAAGCTGCCGTTACTGACGGGTTGACTGCCCCCAGCAACGGCTCCCAGGCCGGGGCCACGAGGGTGGCGCGCAGGAGAGTTCCTGACGGGTTCGAAAACGGTCATTCCCTGTCAGGCTACCTTTGTCGGGGATGACCTTGGTGCCGCCGTCAGGCACTCTTTAGTGTCAAGGTCTTTATTCTTTCCAATGAATACACGCTACAGGGCAGACATCGATGGCGTTGCTTTGGATTACATCTTCCGCTGCTCCTTGCGGATCGTAGCATTCCGCCTTCTCATTCTCAGCGAAACGAAATACGCTCGGGACGTTGTCTACGCAGAGACCGCAACTGATGCACTCATCTTGATCAACCCACGGTGCTTTAGCCATGACGTTTTCTCCTTTTGGGTCAGTTTGCAGGCCTTGGCCGGCAAGGTTGGCTTGTCACCAATACTCGCGCTAAGGGTAGCATAGGATTCCAACTCCACCCTTGATCAAAGCCCGAAAAAGAAAATTTCCAAAAATCAATTCCCAGGAGTTGTTGATCATTCGGGATGAGTCCACTTCCCTGAGCTTGAGTTGTCGGGAGATTGGTTTAGGCTGGAGAGGCGGCAATCGCGGGCAGGCCCTCCCTAAAAAGGAGATGTTCTAATGCAAATTTGTCTGAAAAGAGCCTATGAGAAACCAGAAGGCAACGATGGTATTCGGGTATTGGTCGATCGGATCTGGCCACGGGGTCTCAGCAAGGAGGAGCTGAAGCTCGATGCCTGGTCGAAAGATATCGCGCCGAGCAGTGAACTGCGCAAATGGTTCGGTCATGACCCGGAAAAGTGGGATGAATTCAAACGTCGATATTTCAGGGAACTGGACGACTGCAGGGAGTCGGTCGACGACTTGATGGCCAGGGTCAAGCAAGGTCTGGTGACCCTGGTCTATGCGGCTCACGATGAAGCGCACAACAACGCCGTAGCGCTCAAGGCGTATCTGGAAACGCGGACTTAAACCAATTGGGTGGGGCGGATAGAGACGATGGCCACGACTGCGGTGAGCCAACCGAGAGCGCGGGTGAAATGCTGGAACCTGGGAGGTCAATAGACATGGCTGAAACTGTTGAAAATAATAAATCAGAAAACCGCTTCCAAACGGAAGTCGACGGCTTTTTGGCCTTTATCGATTACGATTTGGACGAAAACACCATAACCCTGATTCACACCGAAGTGCCGGCGGAGCTTGGAGGAAAAGGGCTGGGAGGCAAGGTGGTCAAAGCCGCATTGGAGTATGCAAAAGACCAAGGATTAAGGGTCATCCCCGAGTGTCCTTTTGTTGCCCACTATATTGAAAAACATAAAGAGTATGAGGGACTGGTGAAATAATAAAGACCCGGCCGGGTGAATACCGGGGACATAATTCCAATTTCCAATAACTCACTACCACTTAGACACGAAACGCCCTCAATCTTCGGACCGAGGGCGTTTTTTACAGACCAGGGATTGTGACGCTGACAAATCACTAAACTACACTGAACAACATTTTGAGACGATCAACAAGACGGCCCTGCCTGGTATGGCAGGGCCGTCTTGTTGATCCACTGCAGCGGGAAAAGGGTGAATAGGCTCCTGATAGGGGAGTGCCTTTTAGTCGAGGACTGGTCACGAAGGCCCTATCGGCAAATTACGGTCCTGGGGGTTGAGTTCCTAAATCGCAACGTCTCACCAAGAGATTGTATTTTTTTGAGACCTCAAAAAATTTTCCTTCTCTTTAACCTTCCATTAATGTTGCCTGCTTTAGACTGGGAACAACCTGAGGAAAAAAGGAGGTCATCATGGACATGATTTAGAGATTTAATCTTTCCCCTTGTTCTTGGTTACGGGCTGGCTTTCGAGCCCAGGGTTTGCAGGGAGGCCTTCTAAACAACGGACAGTGCATAAAGAATGGAGACGAACATGAGAATCTTTGCATCGGTATTTTTTATCGGGTTTCTGATTTTCTTCAACGCCGGCACGCTACGCGCCAGCGACGATCATGAGCGTCATAACCGCAGCAAGTTCTACGGCACCGTCGAAGAAATGCCGGACAACCTGCATGGGACCTGGATTGTAAATGGGCGGGCAATCACTGTGACGCCGCAGACATACATTGAGCAGGAACATGGAAGAGCTGCCGTTGGCGCGTTTGTAGAAATCAAAGGAAGATACGACGGCCGGGATTTTGATGCCAATGAGATTGAAGTCAAGCAGGGCGCCCGGTCTGTCTCGCAGGACTCCTCTTCACGAAAGTCGAAGGGTGAGAAGTTCTACGGGACCATCACCCGCCTTCCCGATGGAAGCCTCGTCGGTACCTGGGTTATTGACAACCGGGAAATCCACGTCGACGAACGGACCCGCATTAATGAAAAACACGGAAGAGTAGCTGTCGGCATCCCGGTGGAAGCCAAGGGAACTTATCAAGGCGACTCGTTCCTCGTCCGGGAGATCGAAGTGAAAAATCATCGCTGATGACCGGATGAAACTTCAACAGCAAAGGAGACGATCATGGACTACGCCTACATGGGATTTTACGATCTGTTCGATCATCTGCTCGAGCCCCCCCCAAAACAGGATGAACATGCAAATGCCGCCCCAGATGCTGCCAATGTCTCTCCGATCTCCAGTTCGAGATTTTCGAAATCATTTGGACGTCGGAAGACAGATCTGCAGACCGGCCGCGAGGGCACAGCAGCAATACGAAGAACGAATCTGTCTTCTCTGCAGAACAAAGTCGAATGAAATCGGTCAATTTTACCGAATTCCCGCTTATCGCCCCCATTGGGGTAATCTTAAGGGAAGGAGATGAGCAATGAATCCCGGCTACTTCCATCTCATTTTAAACCACCTGCCCGTTTTAGGTGTCGTTTTCGGCATCATTTTGTTCACCGCCGCGCTGGTCCGAAATAGCACTGAGCTGCGCCGGGCGGCCCTCTGGGTTTTTGTTTTCTCCGCGCTGGTAGCGCTGCCCACCTTCCTGACCGGCGAGCCTGCCGAAGATCTGGCGAAAGGGCTGCCGGACGTGTCCAAGCAGGTCGTCGAAGCCCATGAAGATTTTGCCGCCGTCGCCTTGGGCGGGGTGATTCTGCTGGGTCTGGTAGCTCTTGGGGGACTGACCATTGCGGAACGATTAAACCGGATGCGCAAGAATTTTATCATTGCGCTGCTCCTCTGTTCGGTGATTTCCGCCGGCCTGCTGATCCGCACCGCTCAGCTTGGGGGGCAGATTCGCCATACCGAGATTCGCCCGGGAGTCCTTGCCTTACAGGCGGTTTCGCTAACGGACACCCACGCGAATAAGGATAAGGAGCACGACAGCCACGACCGCGACTGACGCAGCTATCGGGGCCGTCCGGGTTGGGGCGGCCCCTTCTCTGGGAGTGATCGACATGAGACTGCTGATCATCGAAGACGAGAAGCCTCTGGCTAATGTTCTGAAAAAAGGCTTCGAGGAGAACGCCTTCACCGTTGATCTGGCCTTCGACGGCGAGGACGGTCTATTCAGGGCCGAATACTACGACTTTGACGCCATCCTTCTGGATATCCTGCTGCCGAAAATGGACGGAATGTCGCTACTGCATTCTTTGCGCAAAAAAGGGATCGCCACCCCGGTACTGATGCTGACCGCCAAACGGGGGATGCAAGACAAGGTGACCGGGCTGGAGACGGGGGCCGATGATTACATCCCCAAGCCCTTCGAATTCCCGGAGCTCCTGGCCCGGGTGCGATCCGCCATTCGGCGCAGCAAAGGGAAACCCTCCCCCGTCGTTACCATCGGCAACTTGTCCATCGATACCAATGCCCGCCAGGTGCGCCGGGAGGAACGGGACATCGCTCTGAGCGCCAAGGAATACGAATACCTCGAATACCTGGCTATGAACCGAGACCGGGTCGTCAGCCGGCAGGAACTGCTCAACCACGTTTACAGCACCTGTTACGACTTCGACAGCAACATCGTCGAGGTCTACATCAGTAACCTGCGCAGCAAGGTGGACAGGGATTTCGCAACAAAGCTCATTCATACCGTCCGCGGTGCGGGCTACATCCTCACAGAAAAGCGGGTCTTCGGAGACTAACGCCATGTCGAGAAAAAAGTCCGTCGCCTCGAGATTGTTTCTCTGGCTGTTCTTTGTCGCCTTGGTCGCGCTTCTTATCGCAGGCGGAGTTCTATATATCGAAGTCCGCACGATCCTCCTGGCCGCCATGGACCACGATCTGGAGTCGGACGTGGAAATCTTTTCAGGGCTGCTTCACGAGGAAGGTGGCGAGCTTGAATTCGAATACGCGGAGGTGGCGTTGGGCAATTTCATCATCCCGCGCTCAGGACACTATTACGAGGTTTTCGTGGATGGCGAACTTTTCGCATTTTCCCCCTCCCTGGCGGGAGAGGACCTCAACCCCTCTTTGGAGCAGCTGGAGTATGAGGACCCGGGCCAGAACCTGCGGGTCTTCACTGCGATAGGGCCGGCGCGGGAACCGATCCGGGTCATGGAGCGGACGGCAATCTTCGCCGGCCATCCCACCCGCGTCGTCGTTGCCCACAGCCTGGAGGAGAACCGGCAGATGCTGCACCGTTTCCGACTCTTTCTCCTGGCTCTGGGGGCAGCAGCCATTCTGCTGATCGCCCTGGCCGGGTTGCTGATTAGCCATCGCTCCCTGCGCCCCCTGAGGGAGTTTTCCGCCACCGTGCGCCGGATTACCGAAAGAACCCTCGATCAGCGGATGCCGAGCGAAAAGCAGTACCGCGAATTTAGCATCCTGGCTGCCGCTTTCAACGAGATGCTTGACCGGTTGCAGAAGTCGTTGGCGGCCCGAGAAGAGCTCCTCTCTGACGTCTCCCACGAGCTAAAGACCCCGGTGACCGTCATACGCAGCCACTGCGACATTTACCTGCAAAAAGAGCGACCCACGGCGGAATACGTGGAAGCCCTGGAAGTTATCCGCGAAACAGCCGATGTCATGGGGCTGAAGATTCGCAGGCTGTTGAGTACCTCCCAAATCGAGGCCAATCTGATAGCTTCGGGGGGATTTCATCTTCTGTGCCTGGACGAATGCTTGCGCAAAGCGCGACTGACTGTGGAGCCCCTGGCTCGCAACCGGGGGATCGTCCTCTCCGAGCAAATCATGCTTGGTCTCAAAGTGCTCGGTCACGAGGAACGGCTCATCGAAGCCTTTTCGAACCTGCTGGAAAACGCCGTCAAGTACAACCGGGAGCTGGGGACGGTCAACATCGTCGCCCGGCGGGAGGGTGACCGAGCCCAGGTGTTGATAGAGGACACGGGGCGCGGAATTGACCCAAAGGAGGCGGCGCGGATCTTCGAGCGGTTTTACCGGGGGACCGGGGCTAGCGAGTTGGAAGGGACGGGCCTCGGCTTGGGAATCGTCAAGGCCATCATCGAAGCCCACGCCGGCGGCATCGAGGTCGACAGCCGGCCCGGGGAGGGGAGCTGCTTCACGGTCACGTTGCCCCTAGCCGGCGGCTGATGCTGAGATCCACCTTTTCGAACGCCGCGATTTGCGGCCCGATGTCAGGGCGAAGGAAATCGAGGCGAGCGCGGAACCTCATCGGTGGTTCGGCCATGGGCTGAAAGAACAGGACTTATCCAAGCTTCGCTGCTTCAGCGAACTGGGTTGGCGCAAGGAGTTGGTAGCAAACTTGCGGTCGAAGGTCAAACAAGGCCGGCTGACCCTGGGCTGCGGTGCCAGCGACGAGCGGCACAACCATGCCGTTGCTCTCAAGGGGTATCTTGAAACGAGAATGCCGGACCGACGGGTCGGTCCGGCAGGATCACCGTTACGACTATTTAATTTTTGAGCGGGCTCTCCGACAGGGCCCGCTCCATTTTTTTCAAGACATCAGTGCTGGTGAGCGGCTTGTCCAGCCGCCTCGCCATGATGGGGAGCGCCATGGACGACCTGAGCGATCCCTTCGATATAATGGACATAGGTTACATAGGCTTCGACGTACTCCCGACCGGCCTGGACGCTCTCCTGAGCGTGTTTCCTGGTTTCCAGGGCGTGCTGGAAGCGCTCGCGGATGCCTGCTTCGGTGTGGGCGACAATGGCCTTGGTCAAGCCGTCGACCGACCCCTGCTCCAAGGCCTGGTCGGCCTTGGCGACCACCGGTTCAACGGTGCCGGCGGCCTTGAGGCCGGTATAGGGAGCCCCCTCGCCGGCGCGATGGATGCGCACCAAGGTTTCGAAGAAGTAGTTGTCGGCCAAGGCCTGCGCTGCGGGATCGAGCTTGCGCACTGCCAGGGTCCTGGCGAAGCTTTCGCGGACCTCCTTCTCGTCTTTAGCCTGCAGCCACTTCAGGACCGGGGTCATATCACCCTTGGTCAGGGCGAGCCGGGCGTCGGCCACAACCGGTCCGTCGAGGGTGTCGCAATGGGCCAGGGCGGCTTGCGGAGCCAGCAGGATGGCCAGGGCCAGCGCGGCTGCGGTCAAAAATCCTTTACTACTGGTGTTTGCTGTTTTCATGGTCTGCTCCTCGGGAAAATGGGTTGTTGGCTTACTTTGCCCAGGAGAACGAAACGGCGGAGCTGTTTGTGACAAAAAAATGCAAAAAAAATAACGTCACAAAAATCCGCTATTCTTCGTATACATGGATGAACCAGGGAAAGGTGAGACCATTGACCGACGAGGAACTAATGCTGGCCTACATTGCTGGCGACATGGAGGCTTTTGAGGCCTTGTACGGACGACATAAAGGCCGGGTGTTCGGGTTTCTGCTGGCCAGGTTGAAGGACTGCAGCGAGGCGGAGGATGTATTCCAGGCGGTGTTTGCCAAACTGCATCGCAAGCGCCACCAATACAAGCCGGAGATTCCCTTTCTGCCCTGGCTCTTCACCTTGGCCAGAAACACCATGATCGACCACGTCCGTAAGCGGGACGCCGAGGGGAAGCACGTCACGGCCTCGGAGACAGCCATCGAAAATTATGCCGCCCCGGTTTCCGACACCTCCTCCATTGAGGTAGGCGTTGCCGAACTCTCCAGCCTGAACGAGAGTCAACGCCAGGCTCTGGAGTTGCGGTTCAACCAGGGATTGACCTTCGCCGAGATTGCCGAGCAGATGCAGACCTCGGCGGACAATTCCCGCCAGCTCGTCAGCCGGGCGATTCGCAAGCTGCGCAGCCTGATGGTGGGGAAGGAGCGACGCCATGAAAAAAACTGATTCGGAACAAGAGCTGCTGCGGGAATTTGCAGAGTTTATCGCAGCCGCCCCCATCGACCCGTCGAAAGAACTGGATGAAGCCGTGCTGCGGAGGGTGGCGAAAGACCTGCGGCTCGCCCCCTGGACAATTTTCGCAAAACTGACCTTGGTCGAGGTGGCTGCCGGTCTGGTGACCCTGACCATCTGCCCTCAATTCGGGTTGGGCTTCGGCTCGCACAACCAGTTTCTGCACCAGCTTCATGCCGCCACCTCCCCCGCGACCTTCTATCTCCTGTGCGGGGCGTTGTTTGTGACCCTGGGCGCTGTAATAGGCGGCCTGGTTCTGACCGGGCCTGAAATTCGGACGATAAGCCAGACTCGAAATCTCTACTTCGCCGGCTATAGCCTGCTGGCCTATGGGCTTTTGGTCACCTTGGGACCCGAAGTTTTCGTCGCCAGTTCCCTGACCTGGGTGGTGGGGGCGCTGCTGGGAAACGTCCTGGGCTATGGCGCGGTGACCCGGCTGCGGCAGTCGCTGCTCTGTCGCTGACCAGATCTGTATGGTTGGATAAAAAGCCCGTTGGCAATCCTCCAAACAGACTACTTAATCGAATCGGATTTTTTGGCGAAGGCATACCGCTATTCTTCAGAAATGAAAGGAAAAGGCCATGACTGGTTCAGCGAATACGGCAGCTTTGATCGTCGGAGGGTCAAGTGGCATGGGCAAGGAAACGGCCAGGCTTCTGCGGGATCGTGGTCTGGACTTGATTCTTTTGGCGCATAACCCCGAGCATCTCAATTCGGCCAAAGAGGAGTTGTCCCGGCAGGGGGCCGGCAATATCGAACTTCTGGTCGCAGACCTCTACGATCAGGCCGAGGTGGATAAGGTCATCAAAGCGATCAGAAACGAAATCCGGCATCTGAAATACTTGGTGAACGCCGCCGGCAACTTCAAACCGACGCCCTTTTTTGAGCATACCAAAGAGGATTACGACACCTACCAGGATCTCAACAAAAGCTTCTTTTTCATAACCCAAGCGGTCGCCGAAAACATGAAAGCCCATGGCGGCGGCTCGATTGTCAATATCGGCTCCATGTGGGCGAAACAGGCGATCAAGGCAACCCCTTCCTCTGCCTATTCCATGGCCAAGGCCGGTCTCCACTCCCTGACCCAGCACTTGGCGATGGAGCTTGCAGATTATAAAATCCGTGTCAATGCCATCTCCCCGGCCGTTGTGGTGACCCCTATTTACGGCGGATTTATTGAAAAAAAACTGATCGAGAAAACCCTTACGGAAGCTTTCGACGCCTTTCACCCCATTGGGCGGGTCGGGCGGGTTGGCGATGTTGCCAATGTCATCGATTTCCTGCTATCCGACAAGGCCGGTTGGGTGACTGGGGTGGTATGGGATGTGGATGGCGGGGCGCAACTAACCTGATGCGCAGGCCAATGGGGGTTACCCAAAAGCCCCTCCGGTCGCCAATAGCCAGACTCCCCAGAGACCGAACAAGACCCCGAAACTGCGACTGAAAATCTCCCCGCCCGGGGCGATTTTTTCGATGCAGAGCAGCACCGTCATGATTGCCATCCACAAAAGATTCATGATCCCCAGCGCAAAGGAGAGCCCCATCAGCGCCCAGCAGCACCCGAGGCAGTAAGCACCGTGGCGGAAGCCCATGCCGAAAGCACCCGCGGGGCCGTCTTTCCAATAAGCGAGAAAGTAGCTCAACGGCGTGCGACAGTGCTTCAAACAGGCCGCCTTCAAGGGCGTGAACTGAAAGATCCCGGCCAGCAGCAGCAAGGCGCCGCCCGCAGAGGGACCCGCTTTGAGATCCCCTGGGTGCAGAATTGCGAAATCTTGGAGACCCAACTGGACGGCCGCGGCAGCGAGGCAATAGCCCGACCAGACCGTAAAATATCCGGCGATAAATAACGCGGTGGAGAACCAGGGCTGGGAGCGGATCTGATTGTTCCGGTGGGTTGAGGCAAAAAACAGAATCCATGGCAGCACCGGCGGCAGCATCATGGCGATCATCATGACCAGCCACATGGAAAAGGCCAGAGCAAACTCGCCGGGATCCAGGCCGTGGGCGTGAGGAGCCAGAACTTGCTCATGGGTGGAGACGCTCGGCGCATGGTGATGGAGCATAAGTACCCACGAGATCGCCAGCAGCCCTCCGACAGCGAACAGCAGTATAATCCGATCGCGTTTAATCAGGTTCTCGACGGTCATTCCTGTGGTCATGGCAACGTCCATTCCCCCTGGCCATAATGGCTGCGGACTTAGGAAACCGACCAGTCGAAGTTCGAATAAAGGGCATGGGACTGGTCGTTCTTAATCTGAATCTCTCCGTCATCATAGCGGGTGCCGCCCCGCGCGATCACCTGGGAGGGGGCATGGATCTGGTTGAACATATTCTCAAAAGTGACCGGCTTGGATTTGTCCCGGCCGCGGATCGCCTCGATGGACGATTCCAGCAGGCCGTTGATCACCACCCGCTTGGTCTTCCCGAGGTCTTCGATCTGAATCGGAACGAAGCGGGTGGCCAGGCGCCGGGCCACGAACCGGGCCAGCACCTCCCAAGGCCCACCCGCCTTGCCGGACAAAATGTCCTCGATTTTTTCCCGCTGGGCCGCCGAAGCCCCTTCGTCGATCAGGATCGCCTCGGTCCAGTTGCCAGAGATCATGTGCTGCGGCGTATCATAGATGACCACAGCGTTCAATTCGCCCAGCGAAACGCCATCGAACGCGCCGGCTTCGAAATGAATCGCCCAATACCCCACGCAGCGGTCAAAGGTGCATAGCTGATCGAAATGGACATGCCCGGGGCAGACCACCCGGCAGTTGCAGTTTTCGAACAGCAAGCCCTTTGCCCACCATTTCGGCATGGCACTCATCGGTGTCTCCTCCGCAATTTGCTGGTACTTTTCGGGCTATGACCCGAAGTGAGGGCCTGTTGAACACATCTTCGACCGACTCATCCCTGTAGTGCTCTCCGTGGTGCAACGGAGTTCACCTGCCCTGCGGGTGGTCTCCTCACTTCATTCGCGCACGTAGGTATCGATATCGGTCTCATGCACCATCCCCATCAGAAACGCATACTCCGATTCGATCAATTCGTAGTGTTGGTGGGTCGATTCGGCATTTTTGAGAAAAACCTCGTGAACGCCCTTATCGGGAATTTTTTCGGCCAGGGTTCGCAGCGTCTGCTCCAACTTGAGCTCCTTGTCCATCGCCAGTTCCATCGCCCGGCGTTCGTTAAGTTCCTCCATCAGCTCTTTCTCCAGGTCGGTCAGCCAGTCGCTGTCCCGAGACGGATCGACAGCCATGTAGGCGCTGAAATCTGGCAGATCACCACCCTGGTAGATGTCGTAGAACATTTTGGCGTGATCCTCCTCTTCCTTGGCCAATAACTCGAAAGCTTTGCGGGCCCGCGGGTTTTTCATGTGCTTGGCGCCCAGGCGATAAAAATCGCGGGCGTTTTTTTCCGTTTGGATTGAACGTTTGATCGCTTCCTGCACATCGACATTTTCAAACATGACGGTCTCCTGTTCGCGGTGAAAGGCACCTGGTGCAACGTTAATCCGAATAGCCGCCCTGTCAAACGGCGGGGAATCCAGAAGCAGTCTACGGCCGGCGGAGAAACCAGGTTCAATTCGATCGCAGCATCCAGCCCTGCGTCGTACCGGCTAGTGGTCTGGAGTGATTTGGCGACCGATTGGCCTTTTGCCGGCTCGAGTGGAACACGGGTGACTGTTCGCCGGTCTCCCACGGAACGACAGGTCGCATGGCTAGTGCAGTTTGCGGTAGCAGGTGCCGGAGTCAGCCATAAAGTCGCAATTCTCCTCCGCGGCCTCCTCCAAATCGATGATCTGATAGCTGTCTCTCCGGGCCTTGCCGATGATCTTCAGGATATCCTCCTCCGAACAGTTTTCGGCAAAGATGAGCAGATTGTTGCTGCTGTCCCGGGTGTCAAGCATCGTCCCGAGCTGGCTGGACCAGTCCTTATGCCAGTGGAGTTCGTCTTTGATCAGGAGCGCTTTCATATAAGGTCTCCTTTCCAACAAAGGGTTCCCCCCCTGCTTGTTCATTGGAGGACATATCCGTGCCCCGGGCTGGCAATGGTTTTCCACTGCCCTATAATGGAAGTATAAGTCAGTGCCCAGGGCTTGCAATGCCTACTGGGCTGTGCTGCTAGCTCTGCCCCGAACTGGGCAGCCAGAGGGAGCAGCGGACCTTCAACAGAGGAGTTGCGCATGATCCCCGAAACGGTCAGGGAGTTTATCATCCGGACGGGCCTGGCGTTGGTAGCCTCGTCCGACACCCAGGGCCGGCCCCATCTAGCGGCCAGCCGTGATTTGCAGATAATCGACGGGGAGCACGTCGAGTTTACCGCTTGGTTCTGCCGGCGGACCCTGGAGAATGTGGCCCAGAATCCGCAGGTAACGGTCGCTGTGATAGATGCGCTGGGCGAAGTGGGATACCAGTTGAGCGGGCGGGTAGAGCAGGTCACCGACGCCGCCCTCCTCAATGGCTTTGCCCAGGGGATGGAGACACCTGGAATCCCCCAGGTGGAGTCCCGGCTGCTTGTGCGGGTGGATGGGGTGATGCGCTTTTCCTCCGGTCCCCACACCGACCGTGATCTTCAGTCAGAGGTATGATGCGGACCTTCCGCCCATCTTCGAGCGTGACCACTATAGCCGGGAGACCCCAACGCCGACAACGTCGGCTTCGGCCTTTCCATCGCTTGGATGCTGGTTAAGGCTCACCGTGCAGCGATCAGCGTCAATAGCCGACCCGTCAGCGGCACCATCATCTTGTTTATTCTTGTTTGTCCCTGCGATTGTCTGAACGACTCGCCAGGCACTTGCCCCCTGCTTAAAATCTTCTATAAGTTGTTGCGTAGACCTTTGGCCTGGAGGCAGACATGGAAATGAATGCCCGACACCATCCCGATTCCTGGGTCCCAACGGGGCTGGAGTTTTTGCAGACCCTGCTCGGTCAATGCCGCAAGGTCTCCTTCGTCGTTCGCCTCTGGGACGGCAGCAGCTGGAGCCCTCCAGGGGCCGCAGAGCCCTGTTTCACTGTGGTCCTCAAACATCCCGGGGCGCTTCGCCGGATGTTCTGGCCGCCCAACCACTTGACCCTCGGCCAGGCCTATATTTTTGATGATTTCGACATCGAGGGCGATCTCTTCGCCAGCTTCGACTTCGCCGACGAGCTCCTCGGGCTGCGGCTTGACCTTGCCGACAAACTGCGTCTCAGCCGCCTCCTGCGGCGGCTACCAGGACGGAACAACGCTGATTCCCAGCACCAACCGATCCGCCTGCGAGGCCGTCGCCATGCCCCCGAGCGGGATGCGCGGGCCGTGACCTATCATTACAATCTCTCCAATGACTTCTTCCGCCTCTGGCTCGACGAGCGGATGATCTACTCCTGCGCCTATTTCACCTGCGCAGACCAATCCCTGGCGGCGGCCCAGGAACAGAAGCTCGATTATCTCTGCCGCAAGCTGCGCCTGCGCCCCGGGGAGCGGCTGCTCGATATCGGCTGTGGCTGGGGTGGACTGATCCTCCATGCGGCCCAAAACTACGGCGTCGACGCCACCGGGATTACCTTGAGCGCCCCGCAGGCGCAGTGGGCGCGAGAACGCATCAGCCAGGCCGGGATGGAACAGCGCTGCCGGGTAGAGGTCATGGACTATCGGCAGCTGCAGGCTGCGCAGGGATACGACAAAATCGTCAGTGTCGGAATGTGCGAGCACGTCGGCGCGAAGAAACTCTCCGAGTACTTCTCCCAGGCCTTTCGCCTGCTGCGCCCCCGGGGGGTCTTTCTCAACCACGGCATCGCCGTTCACAGTCACCACCCGCCGCCCGGCGGTCCCTCCTTCATCGACCGTTACGTCTTCCCGGACGGTGAACTGCTCCCCATCGCCACGACTCTCAATACCGCCGAGGGCTGCGGCTTCGAGGTGCGCGACCTGGAGAACCTGCGCGAGCATTACGCCCTGACCTTGCGGCACTGGGTGCGCAACCTCGAGTCCCGTCACGCCGAGGCGGTTCGCCTCACCAACGAGCTCACCTACCGCATCTGGCGCATCTATATGGCCGGCTCGGCCCACGGCTTTGCCAGCGGCAGCCTCAATCTCTACCAGGCGCTTCTGGCCAAAGCGGAGGGAGGGGACAGCGGACTGCCGCTGACCCGTAGCGACTGGTACCGCTGAGGAATCAGGGGAAAGCAAGGAACGAGAGTCAGCCCTGCAGAAAGGAGGATCGGATGGAAGAGATCATTTATGTATCCCGAGTCCGCATCGAGCGGCAGAAGGGCCCAACTCGCCTAGCCTATCTCCCGGCGGAACCGGAACCGGTCAAATTCGGTGTCCATGGACCGATTGCCGAGCACTATGGGCTGAAGGCGGATCAGGTCAGCGAACCGCATGCGACCACCCTCGACTACGTGGTGGCAGCGGCCGGCGGCTGACTGGCGGGGACCTTCGGAGGCGCGCTGGAAGCGCGTCAAATAGATGCATCGAACGGCCGGCTGACCGCCGAGGTTGCCGGTGATATCGGCAAAGAAAAGAACGTCCTGGTGATTCGTCGCATCCACGTGGTCTACCGCCTCAAGGCACCTGCGTCGGTCCGGGACACGGTAGAGCGGGTGCACAATAGCCACAAACAGAGTTGCCCCGTTTACCTCTCGCTTTACAAAGGGATCGACATCACCACGGAGTATGTCCTCGAAGGATGAAGCTGCCCCAGGCAAGAGCCTCATCAGGGTTTTCATCCTTCTTTAGCTCCCCTTCTAAAAAATGAAAAGCCCGGGCTTTTCGCGCATTTCAGGCCCTAAAATTCACCCCTCATCAGCCGAGAAAAGCCCTCAATCTCCGGATTGGGGGCTTTTCTCATAATGCACCCTCTATAGATTGGGTAGGAGGCGGGGGCAACCCCGCCTCCTACCCGATGCAGATAAAGTAAGCCCGCGGCACCGGATGGAATCAAATAAAGTGAGCTGAAAAGTGCGATGATTGCGATCCCAAACGATCATAAGTGCGAGCCGCTACACCTACCCGCCGAGTCTGCGGGTGATTATGCGGTCGATCGACAGGGCTCCGGCACCGCGCAGGATCAGCAGCAATGCAAGACCTAGGGCGAGCAGGTGGTATTCAAACCCCTCGCCAGCCTGATTGCCGCCCCAATTCATGAAAAAGCCGTTGGGCAAATGCACCAGCAGGATGGCGCCGACCATCACGCTGCCGATGCCCAGCGCGGCGATGCGCGTCAGGGCACCGACGATCAGCCCGATGGAGCCGAGAAACTCGGCCAGCACCACCAGCAGGGCGACAAAGTAGGGAATCCCAATCGTCTCGGTGAAGAATGTCATGGTTCCAGCGAAACCGTAGCCGCCGAACCAGCCCAGCACCTTCTGGGCGCCGTGCGGAAACATGACGATACCAAGCGCCAGGCGTGCGATCAAGCCACCGTAATCGTTTTCAGTCTGCAACAGTTTCTTCAACATGGACAGTCTCCTTATGGTCAATCACTCACTGTGACATCTTAATATTATCATAATGATAGGGATTGGGCGACGCAGCCCCGGCGCCAAAACAGGTGGTAGAGGCAGAGCACCACGGCGCAGGCAACCTGAGCATTTGGAAGATGGTTTTGAGCTTCAACTCGTGCCCCTTCCGGAAAATTGAAATTCCAAGGCTGTGCGCCAGGCAAGCCAGGGCCGCTTTAGCGCTCCGACTCGCACCGGCCCATCGATTGCGTTCAGATTGAAAAGGGACCCGCTTTGCAGCGGACTCAACAAGCTGTCTCCGGCTCGAACTCCTCGCCCCAGTATTGAATTTTGACCTCTCCTCCGCAAGCGTGGACGCTCCAAAACTTGGGCGCCAAGGCTCCTTTCACCACAGGGCTCTCTCTCCGCTGCCGATTGGCCAGCAACGCCCCTTAATCCGCACATCTCGTCATCCTTCGTCGCGCCGGATGCCTCAGGGGTTTCCGGGACCCGCGATTGCGACCTTCAGGAGTAGGTTGGAATCGGGAATGGGGATTTGCGGTAATTGCAGAGATCCCGCGGCCAAATCAGCTGGCGCCCATGGACATCGATCACAAAGGCCTCTTCCCAGCACCCGACGAATTTGCCACTCACCTCGGTGTCGTCAAAGTTGAACGACAGAGTTGCCCCCTTTGAGGTCGTGCTGCAAAGCTGTTTGAATTCCTTATCTGTCATGGCGTCTCCTCGAATGAAGTTTGCCGGTGTTGATAGCCGTTCTCTCATTTCATTATATCATCGAGTCCCGGTCGGCCACTCTGGCGGTTATTCAAATCCTCGCAAGGGTCTATTGGGGCGTGGGCGGATGAGGATATAGGAAAAACCATCCGCGACATCCCTTTTGATTTCTGCTGCTCCTCCCCGTAAATGAAGCCGGCGGCAGCCAGCCGGGCAACCTCCCGGCATTGGGTTGCAGAGTCGAAACCCAGTGCCCAAACAACCGGCTCCTGGGGCGGCGCCAAAAATATTCGTTAAGCACTCTCTTCCCTTGCCTCAGCGCTTGTGTCGCTCGCAAGCCTCACCAGCAAGGTAAAAACGTCAATGCCGTGAGCGGACCATCAATTTCTCTGCTTCGGGAAGATCTTCCTCGGCAATGAGAATCTGGCTGCTGCCAAGCCCAGGGTCTGACTCTTCCTGCAGGAAATACTCAATGCCACCACTGCGCAGCAGCTGCTCGACATGGGCTTGATCGGCTCTGTCAATCGGATCGTAAAACCGTACCATGGCCTGTCCTCCTTTCTTGGGATCTTAATTTCGACACCTTCATTTTACTGCAAGCTCCTGCCGCTGGTACACCCGCTGCCCAAATAATCGCAGCGCTGATAGCCGTCATCGGGTGTTCGGGAAGCTCCCTTAACCACCAAAGCCTTCCCTTGCCAGGACCAAGGGCTGCCATGAGCGGAAGCCTCACGGGGGTTTTCTCGCAAGCCGTCGGTGAGGAGGTTGCAAATGCAATCGGGGGAAGGCGCAGATAATTATCCTCCAAGGCCTTGACGCCACATTTAGATCAACCGGCTCCGGTGGCTGTCGGAAAAAATGCGGGGTGATCTTTTCGCTTGGGGCGGTTGCCTGGCGGCATTCCCCTCTCGAAGGAATCCGGTTTTCCATGACGATGCCGCTAATTCAGATTTGAACATGTCACCACCGACATAAAACGAACCCCTTTTGCTCTTTCTGGTGGACCCACCGAAAGTTGCAGAGTTCGAGGTTCTTGGGCAGGATTTCACCGAAATTGGGTATGATTCGGGCAGAGCGCAGAAGGGGCAGTGCCGGGTGACTTCCGGAGTCCGACAAGTCACCGCTTGTTGAACACGAAACGCCCCCGGTCCGGTGACCTGGGGCGTTTCGCATAGACCGGGGGTTGTGAGAATCGATGGCGAGCATAAGAGAATCGGCAGACCAACATCCTGGCACAACAAATTAGACGGTCCTACCCGCTTTGGCGGGGGCGTCTTTTGCGGAGTTTTCTTTCCAGTCATGGAGGGGTGATAGGAGTCGCTGAGAAACTTACAATATCGCCCGCAAATCAGGATGAAACAAAAAACATGACAGACTGGCTGATCGCTGGATTCAATCTAATTGATGAAGGCTTCGGTCTTACGTTGCAAGAGTTAATGGGGCGGAGAGACTGGATTCTTAAAGTCTCTTGCTGTTTTAGCGTTGCCAAGCCCTTAATGTGAGCTGAGGACCACCCGTCCCCCCTGTCCCCGCCTCCGTGATCTTCATCTAGTTGGAATCCTCTATGCGGAAATCATCTTCCATCATATTTTCCAATTTGACTCATCACGCATACCTATTCTACATTGCTTCTTCGTTTTCTAAGACTTCAATTTTAACATATATTAATAGAAAACAATTTTATCTTCGAGAAGGAGCAATGGCATGGCGCGAGACAGGGAAGATATTCTGCAGGATCTGGCCGATGGGGTTCTCAATATGGATGAGGATCTGGCCGTTTCTACGGCTCTGGAGGCGATTGAAGCCGGTCTGGACGCTTTTGACGCCATTACCAACGGCTTGGTCGTCGGTATGAACAAAGCCGGTGAACTCTATGACGAGGAAGAATATTTCGTGCCCGAACTGCTCATCTGTTCCGACGCCTTGTATGCCGCTCTAGATATTCTCAAGCCGCATCTGAACCGGCAAAATGACGAAAAAAAGCTCGGTTGCGTCATCGGTGTCGTCGAAGGAGATACCCACGATATCGGCAAAAACTTGGTCAAGATCATGCTCGATGTCGCCGGGTTCGAGATTCATGATCTCGGTCGCAACGTTCCCCTGGCCGATTTTGTCGAAAAGGCCAAGGAGGTCGGTGCGCAGATGATCTGCCTTTCGACCCTGATGACGACGACCATGGACGGAATGTCCACGGTCATTGAAATGCTCAAGGAAGAGGGGATCCGTGACCGCTTCAAGGTGCTGGTCGGAGGCGGGCCGATTTCCCAGGCGTTTGCCGATCGCATCGGAGCGGACGGTTATGCCGACAACGCCGCCAGCGCGGTCCGGGTGGCTAAAGCGCTTTGTGCCGGTCTCAAGGCCGCTTGAACCCGGGAGGGGAAGGAGACGGATGATGATTGACATGCAAGTTCCCGAGGATACTCAGACCTCCCTGGAGCGGGTATTGTGCTACCTGCAAGGAGTCAAACCGCAGCGGATCGCCTGTTTCCCGCTGATCCTCAACCATGCGGCCCGGGCCATTAATGTCCCGGTGGCCCAGTGCATTCAGAACGCCGAGCTGTTCGGCAAAGCCCATGTTGCCGCCTATCGGCGCTACGGCAATGACCTGATCACCTTTTTGTCCACCACCTCCACTCTGGCCGAGGCGATGGGCCAGAAAATGAACTTCATCGAGGATGACGCCCCGCAACTTGCCGATCCGCTGGTCAAGGATCTTGACGACCTCAAGCGGGTGCGCATCCCCGATTTCAGCCGGGACGGGCGCCTTCCGATCTACCTGCAGGCGACCGAGTACGCGGTGGCGGAGGTCGGTCAGGAGGTCTGCGTCAGCACCGTTTTTGCCGGGCCCTTTACCACCGCCGCGGCCCTGCGCGGTGCCGACGTCTTCGTCAAGGACCTCTACAGGAACAAGGAATGGGTGCATGAACTGCTGGAGATCTGCTGTCAGGCGGGGCTGAAATATATCGACGAGATCCTGGTGAGAAAATCCCTTCCCATCATCGTCGAGCCCATCGGTTCCGCCAGCCTGGTGGGTCCTCGAATGTTCAAGGAATTTGTTGCCCCCTATCTGAAACGGCTGGCGGACCACATCCATGCCAACGGCGGCGGGCTTCCGGCGGTTCTGCACATCTGCGGCAAGACCAAGCCCAACTGGGCGCCGATGCGCGAGGCCGATTTCGATATCTGGAGCCTGGATGGGGTCGACATGGCCGAGGCCAAGGCCTTCGCCGGAGACCGTGTCGCGCTGGTGGGCAATCTGACCCCTGCCAATCTGCTGAAGAACACCCCGGAACAGATCGATGCCGAGGCGAAACTGATTTGCGAGAAGGCCATGGGCAGCCCCTGTGGATTCATTCTCGGTTCGGGTTGCGAGGTCCCGATCAACACTCCACCGGAAAACGTCGATGCCCTGATCAACGCCGCCCGTCGTTACGGCCGGTTCGATCAGTCAGAATGAGGCCTCTGTGACCGAAACACCCCCACCACCTCTGGCAACCCTGCTGGTCTGCGGTTTTCTTGGCGCCGGCAAGACAACCTTTATTCTCGAACAACTCAAGAGCGCCCGGGGCAGAATCGCCGTCCTGGTCAACGAGTTCGGCCCCCTCGGCATCGACGGCTCGCTGATCCGCTGCGCGGGGGGGATCGACGTTATCGAACTGCCCGGCGGCTGCATCTGCTGCAGCCAGCAGGCCGGGCTTTTGCAGAGCATCAGGACGATCAACGCAGAAATCCGCCCGGATCTGCTGCTCATCGAGCCGAGCGGCATTGCCGAGGCGTCGGAAGTTCTCAAGGTGCTGGCGGACCAAACCCTGGCGGGGGTCATCCGCCTCGATGCCGTCATCACCATCCTCGATGCCTCAACCTTCCTCGAATTTTCCGACCCGGAGACCTTCGGCACCTTTTTTCTCGATCAGGTGACCAACGCCGATCTGCTGGTCATCAACAAGACCGACCTGGTTGCCCCGGAGGAACTTGAACCGGTGGCCCAACGGCTGCAGGAGCTCAACCCCGCCGCCCTGGCGGTGCAGACCGCTTTTTGCCGGATGGAAGAGCCCCTGCCTTCGGAGAGGCAGCGGGAGGTTTGCCACTTCGACCAGGCCGGACTGGGGATGGAGTGTGTCAGCCTGGCTCCCGAGAGCTTCCTTTCCGAACAACAACTGGAACAGCTCGCCTCGGCGCTCGCCGCAGGGCGCTTCGGTCGGATCTTCCGCGGCAAAGGGTTTCTGCCGTTGCCGAGCGGGGGCTGGGTCAATCTGCAGATCGTCGGCCGGACTCTGACGCTGACCCCTCTGCACGCAGAGGTGCCGTCGCTGCTCACCCTGATCGGCTACGATCTGAACGGCACCCGGCTGCGCGAATTTTTTGCCTCGAACGGGGAACCAAAATGACTCAAAAAGAGCGCCTGCTGAATGCCCTCGCTGGCAAAGGGGTCGACCGGGCTCCCTTTATCTGCCCGGGCGGGATGATGACCATGATCGTGACCGAGGTCATGGATGCCGTGGCGTCGTTCTGGCCACAGGCCCACGCCGACGCGGCCAAGATGGCCGAACTCACCCTGGGAGCCAACCGTTTGACCGGCATCGAAAACCTTGGACTGCCCTTCTGCATGACGGTGGAAGCCGAGGCCATGGGGGCGCAGGTGGGGCTCGGCAGCAGGGAGAGCGAACCCCACGTCACCGCGTATATCATGGAAAGCCTGGCGGATATCGATCGACTGACCGCGATCGATGTGACCAGAGGGCGCGCCAAGGTCTGTGTCGATGCCGTGCGCATGCTCAAAGAGCAGGCACCCGAGGTGCCGATCATCGCCAACCTTAGCGGGCCGGTCAGCCTGGCGACCTCCCTGGTCGATCCCCTGCTGTATTACCGCGCCCTGCGCCGGGACCAGCAGGCCGCCCACAGGCTGAACCGGGTTTCGATGGAAAACGCCCTGGCTTTCGGCGATGCCCTGGTGGCAGCCGGTGCGGATGTGATCTGTATCGCCGACCCGAGCGCCACCGGTGATTTGATCGGGCGCGGGGCATTTGAGGCATTCGTCCTTCCCTACCTCAATGAGATGACGGACCATTACCGGCAGCAGTACGGCAAGCCGTCCATCGTGCATATCTGCGGGGATGTCAAAAGCCTCGGCACCGTGTTGCAGCAACTGACCGCCGAGGCCGTCAGCATCGATTCCATTGTCGGCATCCCCCAGTTGAAAAACCTGGCGCCAGCAAAGGTCAGCATGGGGAACATCAGCACCTATCTCCTTGAGCTGGGCGAACCCGACCAACTGGCCAGGGTCAGCGCGCAATGCCTGAGCCAGGGGGTCGATATTCTGGCCCCGGCCTGTGGCATCAGCCCCCGAACCCCGATGGCAAACATTCTGGCCGTTTCCGAGATGGCTTCCCGCTGCCGGGCGCAGGCCTGAAGTCATGGCCATCGTCTATTTCCAACCCGAGCTCCGGTCGGTCGAAGTCGCGCAAGGCACCAGCATTCTTCAGGCGGCCCGCCTGGCGGGAGTCATGCTGGAATCGCCCTGCAATTGCGTGGGAACCTGCGCTAAATGCACCGTGCGACTGGACCCCGAATCCCTGAAGAATATCGCCATCAACGGTCTCCCCGCCTTGGCGTGGAGCGATCCTGAGGCGACAGAAGTTCTCTCCTGCCAGGCCACCGTGTTGGGGGACATCAGGGTGGAGCTCCCCACCGGCGAGCAGACCCAGACCCTGCAGGTGTTGAGTCATGGCGAACGAGGCCCCCTCGACCTGGATCCCTGCATCCGGAAGACCTATGAGGAGGCGGCCGATGAAACCTGGGTGTTTGCCCTGGATCGCCTGCTGGCCAAAGAGCCGGGAGACACCCGGAGTACCCATTTCGGCATGGTGGTCGATATCGGCACCACGACCCTGGTGGCGTCCCTGGTCGATCTCTCTACGGGGCAGGAGATCGCTGCGGCCTCGGCCCTCAATCCCCAAAGCCGCCATGCGCAGGATGTCCTTTCCCGAATCCGCTTGGCTTCCGAGGAGGCCGGTCTGAACCTCCTGCATGGGGAGCTGATCGAGGAGATCAACCGCCTCACCGGGGAGCTTGGCGCAGAGGCGGGGATCGCCGCCGGGTCCATCTATGAGATGGTGCTGAGCGGCAACACCTGCATGCTGCACCTGGCCACCGGCCAGAATCCCGCCTCCCTGGGCAAATATCCCTTTGCCCCCTCCGTCTCAGGGGGCAATCACTTATGCGCGGACCGGCAAGGCCTGACAATCGCCAGCTCCGGGCTCGTCTATCTGCCGCCGGTCATCTCCGGCTTCGTCGGCGCGGACATCACCTCCGGCATCCTGGCCACGGGCCTTCACCGCCATGGCGATACCTCTCTGCTGGTCGACATCGGCACCAACGGTGAAATGGTCCTGAGCCGCGGCGGACGCCTCCGGGCGACCTCCACCGCCGCCGGTCCCGCCTTTGAAGGGATGAACATCTCCTGCGGCATGCGGGCCAGCCGTGGCGCGGTGGAATCTTTCGCTATTGCCCAGGACGGGACGGTCTCGATGAACACCATCGGCGGCGCCGAGGCGACAGGCATCTGCGGCAGCGGCCTGCTCGATATCGCCGCGGAGCTCGTCGAGCATGGCCTGATCGGCGGCAACGGCCGGTTGGTCGAGGGGGGGGGCTCGAAGCTGCCGTCCCCACTGCAGGAAAGACTGGTCCAACGCGAAGGGAAACCGGCGTTCCTGGTGACGCAGGAGCTGTTCCTCACGCAGAAGGATATCCGTCAGGTGCAGTTGGCCAAGGGGGCGGTTCGGGCCGGTATCGAATGCCTGCTGCAGGATTCCGGCATAGCGGCCGCCGAGGTGGATAGGGTTCTGATCGCCGGAGCCTTCGGTTACCATCTGCGGGAAAAAAGTCTACTCAGCCTCGGGCTCCTGCCGCGCGAATTTGCCGGGAAGATCGCCTTCGTCGGCAATACCTCCCAATCGGGGGGGCAGGCCTTTCTCCTCAATCGCGGCGTTCGCGACGAAATGGCCGCGGTCGTCAAAGAGATCGAGGTCATCGAACTGGCGAACGTTCCTGATTTCGACAAGGTCTTCGTCCGTTGCCTCAGCTTCTGAACCCCTAGCGACAGGGCGAGCCTTTATGGACCTCGGCATAGGCATCGATACCGGCGGCACCTTCACCGACGCCGTCATCATCGACATGACCTCCGGCCGGATTCTGGCCAAGACCAAGGCCCCCACCACCCGGCAGGATCTCAGGCAGGGGATCGGCAATGCGCTGCGGGGCCTGGATGGCGCTCTTTTCTCCCGGGTCAAACTCGTCTCCCTCTCCACCACTCTGGCCACCAACAGCATCGTCGAGGGGAAAGGGGCACGGGTGGGGTTAATCACCGCCGTTCCCAACCCCGGCAGTTTTTCCTGTCCGGCGGGCCTCCCGGCCGATGCGGCAGTCGTGATCACCGGCGCCCACGATCACCGGGGCCGGGAGACTGCCGTTCTCGACATAATGGCCGCCCAGGAGGCCATCGACCGGATGGCGCAGCAGGTCGACGCCTTTGCCCTGTCCGGCTATTTCAGCATCTACAATGCCCGGCACGAACTCCAGCTCAAGGAGCTGGTTGCGCAGCGCTGTTCCCTGCCCGTGGTGTGCGGTCACGAACTCTCGGCGTCGGTCGGCATGGTGGAGCGGGCGGTCACCGCCGTTCTCAATGCGCGCCTGTTGCCCGTCATTCGCGATCTTCTCGCCGCCGTGCGGCAGATGCTGGAGGAAAATGACATCCATGCCCCCCTCATGGTCGTCAGGGGAGATGGCTCGCTGATCAGTGCCGGGGTCGCCGAAGACCGGCCGGTGGAGACGGTTCTTTCCGGGCCTGCGGCCAGTATCGCCGGCGCCTGCCGACTCAGCGGCCTGAAGGATGCCATCGTTGTCGATATGGGCGGGACCACGACCGATATCGCCGTCGTCACAGGCGGCGGGACCCCTGTCGATCGGGACGGGGCGGTGGTCGGCGGCTGGAAGACCCGGGTTCGGGCGGTGGATATGTGGACCCTGGGATTAGGCGGCGACAGCCGGGTCGAGGTGCAGGGCAATGGCCTGATGCGCATCGGTCCGCGGCGGGCGATCCCGCTCTGCATGGCGGCGACGGCCTCACCCGCGTTTTTACCGATGTTCCGGGAACTCGCTGGGCTGCAGGGGAAAAAAACGCCCGGGGCGCTCGATTTTTTCACCTTGGTCAAAAGACCCGAATATGCCTTGTCCCGCCTGGAAAGAGCGCTTTTCGACGCCCTCGACGGACAGGTTCTGCACCGTGCCCGGATTACCGAAACGATCGGGCCGTTGATCGATCTCGACCGCCTGGTCGCCCTCGGTTTTCTCGCCGAGGTCGCCTTCACCCCGACGGACCTGCTCCATGTGCGGGGGGATCTCGATCTCTGGGACCAAGAGGCGTCCACACTGGGGGCGGATTTTCTGGCGCAGCGCGCTGGTATGGACCGGGACGCGTGGCTGGAGCGACTCATGGCGGAGATCACCGCAACTCTGTGCCTGCAGATGACGGCCAAGGCACTTCATGAACATGAACCCCTGGCCAGCCGCTGGTCCTCCGGCCATCTGGATTTTCTCGGTCAGCTGCTCCGCCTGCCGGCAAGCGCCGGGGTCGGCCTGGGGGTTCGCCTCGATCGTCCGGTGATCGGGGTCGGGGCGCCGGTCAAGGCCTTCCTCCCCGAGGCGGCCGCTAGCGTTGGAGCCCGATGGATCATCCCCGAACATGCCGAGGTTGCCAATGCCTTCGGCGCCATCACCGGCCGGGTCGTGGAACGGGCGGAGGTATGTATCCGTCCCGACAAGCCCGATGGATTTTTACTGATGACCTCGGGCGAGCCCTGTCGATTCGCTACCCTGGCCGAAGCTGTGGCTGCCGGCGAAGCCCATGCCCGACAGGAGGCCAGGAAGCGAACTGAAGAGCGGGGGGGAGGGCAGGTCGAGATCAGCCTGACTAAAGAGGAATGGGTGTCGCCTCTGGCCGAGGGTTGGGGGGATCAGCTGTTATTGGAAATCAAGCTGACGGCCACGGCCTGCGGCCTGCCGGCTTACTGAAGGAGTGCCCATGCGACTGGGAATTATTGCCTGCACCGCTCTCAAACCCGAACTCGACCAGCTTCTGGCGTCGGTTCCCGAGGTCGTCGAGGTGATCTATCTCGATGCCGCCCTGCACATTTACCCGCAGAAAATGCTGGAGCGGCTGCGGCAGGAGATCCGCCTGCTGGGCCAGAGGGTGGACGCCATCTTTCTCGGCTACGGCTTCTGTCAGTCCCTGCGGGGGCTCGACGAGGAGTTCGATTTCCCGGTCATCCTGCCCCAGGTCGATGACTGCATCGCCCTGCTGTTGACCCCGGAGCGCTACGCCGAGGAGGTTCGCCGGGAGGTCGGCACCTGGTTCATGCCCCCCGGGTGGGCGGAAATCGGAGCGCAGATGGTGATCAAGGAACTCAAGCTGGACCGGGCCACCCTCTACGGCCGCGATCCGATGGAGATGGCTCGGCGTCTTTTCACCCATTACCGGCGGGGGCTTTTCATCGACACCGGCGTCGGGGAGAAAGAGGTCTTCCTGGACAAGGCCCTGGCCTTCTGCACGGACTTCAACCTCACCCTGGAAACCACCACGGCCGACACCTCGCTGCTGGCCGCCTGGCTGGAAAAGGCCCGCTCGGCGCCAAGCCCGGGGTGTGAGCGGCACGGCCCATGCGAGAGCCCAGAAGTTGCCGAGGGGCCTCCATCGGCCGCGGGGGGAGACGCATGGGGAAGCTGCTCCGAGCGCTAATGGCTTCGAACCAGAGATTTTTCTCTCCTTGCTTCCGAATCAAAATCCCAATCGAAAAAATATTTCCCTTATCCCGTATCCTCAGCACCACTGACTCCGTCTAGGACCTCACAACCCCATTCCGAGGAGGTCCAAGATGCTCAACGAAAATCAGCAGAAAAAATTCGCCGACTTCTACGAATCAGCCCGGCACAACGATACTCTTGATGCCAAAACCACCCTGCTCCTGCACCTGGGCGCCGCCATGGCCGTTGGCTGCATCCCCTGCATGGAAACCTACTTCGGCGCTGCGAGGAAGGAAGGGATCACCGAGGAGGAGATCGGTGCGGTGCAGGCGGCGGTGATGGCGGTATCTGCCGGACGGGTGGCCGCGCAACTGCGGGAAGTCGAGCGGCGGGGCAGAAAACCCGGCGGGTGCTGTTGAAATGGAGGAATGGATGGTTCAGGCTGCCAACTTCGATGAGATTCACGCGGAATTCCGGGGGCGAATCCACCGCTACCTGCGGCACTTGGCCGGAGAAAGCGAGGCAGACGACCTGACCCAGGCCGTGTTCCTCAAGGTCAGCGCGGCCCTCCCGGGCTTCCGCGGCGAATCTTCCCTCTCTACCTGGATCTACCGCATCGCCACCAATGTCGCCCGCGATCACGCGCGCAGCCAGGGTCGATGGCAGAGCGTCGACACCGAGGCGCACGGTGAGCTACCCGATCCGGCGCTGGAGACGGCGGACCGGGCGTATATCCGGGAGGAGATGCGCGCCTGCGTGCGTGAACAGGTCGACCAGCTGCCGGAGCAGTACCGCGCCGTGCTGCTGCTCAGTGACTTCGAAGACCTGCCCAATGCCCAGATCTCCGAAGTCCTAGTCCTGAGCCTGGACACGGTCAAGATCCGGTTGCATCGGGCCCGCGCCCGTTTGCGCGCGATCCTGGAATGCAAATGCACCTTTTACCGGGATGACGAGAACGAGGTGATGTGCGACCGCAAGCTGGAGAGATGAATCCCCGTATCCTTTTCGCCTCCCGATACGTCCATGACAGCAAAACCTACAACTCAGGAGGTGGCGCATGGACGGAAAGGAATCTTACCGGGACCTCGAACGACTGATGGAGCTTGGGAGATGGCTGCACTCTCAGGCGATCTTCGAAAGCCTGGCGCGGCATGTGGCGCGTACCAGGCACTTTGGCAAAGGCCTTTCAGAGGGAAAACGCCAGGTGAAACAGGCCTGAGAAAATAACCCCGGCAGCAGACACCTGAAAAGTAGAATCCTTCAAATCACCGCTTCTTGAACACGAAAACCTCGCCTGGCGCCCCGGGCGAGGTTTTCTGGTAATGCACAGCTTGTTGAACACGAAGCGCCGCTGGTCGTCAGACCGGCGGCGCTTCTCGTTGACCAGGAGTTCAAGGACTTCGAGTCGCGACAGGCATACGGCTCGCATACGAAAACAAGACATAAAGTTGGACAAAATAGGCGCTCGGCTGGCGGGCGCTCATTTGACCTGAATGCGATCTTCCGAAAATAGGGTCCTGCTCATAGGGTGATGCTCTTCATTCTCGCTATTCGCACCGTTATCGCCTCATCACCGCTCCTTCCTCAGCCTTTCGAATACAACTTCACCTCCGCCCCGAAAAGCACTCGCTAATTTTTGATATGCTCCTTGACACAGCCAAGATATCCGTTATTTTTCTTTTGTCAGAAATTTTCTTGAGAGGTTGCTGATGGGGAACAGACACGATGAGCTTGCCTGGTTCGTGGAAACCTGCCGGCAGGCCGGGCTGCGGCTTACCCCCCAGCGCCTGGAAATCTTCCGCGAGTTGGCCGAAGCGACCGATCATCCTTCCGCAGAAGATCTGCACCAGCGGCTGCAGAGCAAGTTTCCACCCATCTCTCTGGACACGGTTTATCGCACGCTGGGGACGTTCGCCCAACATGGGCTCATCCACAAGGTGGAGACCGCCGAGAGCCAGGGCCGCTTCGAAGTGCGAAGGACGCGCCATCATCACCTCATCTGCAGCCGCTGCAAGGAGATCGCCGACTTCACCTGGGAGGCTTTCGATGCGGCGCATCTCCCTGATGAAATTGCCGCCTGGGGTCATATAGAGAACCGCAACGCCGTCGTTTACGGCGTCTGCCACACGTGCCAGCAAGCAAGTAATCCACTCTCAACCGCTACTGAAATGAAAGCGAAGGAAAGGAGCAAATCCAATGTCTGAAGTCAGCAAATGCCCGGTCACGGGGAGAACCGGCCGGCAGGTGGCCGGCGGCGGCACCGGCAACCGTGACTGGTGGCCGAACCAGCTCAACCTCCACATCCTGCACCAGCATTCCGCCAAGTCCAACCCGCTGGGGGCGGATTTCAACTACACTGAGGCGTTCAAAACCCTCGACCTGGTGGCGGTGAAGCAGGATCTTTACCAGCTGATGACCGACTCCCAGGAGTGGTGGCCGGCCGACTGGGGGCACTACGGCGGGCTGATGATCCGCATGGCCTGGCACAGCGCCGGCACCTACCGCACCGGCGACGGCCGCGGCGGGGGCGGCACCGGTTCCCAGCGCCTGGCACCGCTGAACAGCTGGCCGGACAACGTCAACCTCGACAAGGCTCGCCGCCTGCTCTGGCCGATCAAGCAAAAGTACGGCCGCAAGCTCTCCTGGGCCGACCTGATGATCCTTGCCGGCAACTGCGCCCTGGAGTCGATGGGCTTCAAGACCTTCGGCTTCGCCGGCGGTCGCGAGGACGTCTGGGAACCGGAGGAGGACATCTACTGGGGTTCGGAGGACAAGTGGCTGGGGGACGATCGCTACAGCGGCGACCGCCAGCTCGACAATCCGCTCGCCGCTGTGCAGATGGGGCTGATCTACGTCAACCCTGAGGGGCCGAACGGCAATCCCGACCCGGTGGCGTCGGGGCGCGACGTGCGCGAAACCTTCGCGCGCATGGCGATGAACGACGAAGAGACCGTGGCCCTGGTCGCCGGCGGCCATACCTTCGGCAAGTGCCACGGCGCCGGCGATCCCTCCCATGTCGGGCCGGATCCGGAAGCCGCCCCCCTCGAAGCGCAGGGGCTTGGCTGGCAGAGCAGCTTCAAAAGCGGCAAGGGGGGCGACACCATCAGCAGCGGTCTGGAAGGGGCCTGGAAGCCGAATCCGACCCGATGGGACATGGGCTACCTGAAGGTGCTGTTCAAGTACGAGTGGGAACTGGTCAAGAGCCCGGCCGGCGCCCATCAGTGGCTGGCCAAGGACGTGGCCGACGAGGATCTGGTGGTCGATGCCCACAACCCGTCCAAAAAGCTGCGGCCGATGATGACCACCGCCGACCTGTCGCTGCGCTTCGACCCGATCTACGAGCCGATCGCCCGCCGCTACCTGGCCAACCCCGAAGAGTTCGCCGACGCCTTCGCCCGCGCCTGGTTCAAGCTGACCCACCGCGACATGGGTCCCAAATCCCGCTACCTCGGCCCCGAGGTCCCGGCCGAGGATCTGATCTGGCAGGATACCGTCCCCGCCGTCGACCACCCGCTGATCGACGCCAGGGACATCGCCGCCCTCAAGGGGCAGATCCTCGCGACGGGGCTGCCGGTCTCCCAACTGGTGGCGACGGCCTGGGCGTCGGCCTCCACCTTCCGCGGCTCCGACAAGCGCGGCGGCGCCAACGGCGCGCGCATCCGTCTGGCCCCGCAGAAGGACTGGGACGTCAACCAGCCGGCCCAACTGCAGACCGTCCTGCAGGCCCTGGAGAAGATCCAGCGCGAGTTCAATGCGGCGCAAACCGGCGGGAAGAAAGTCTCTCTCGCCGACCTGATCGTATTGGGCGGCGGCGCGGCCGTGGAGCAGGCCGCCAAGGCTGCCGGCTGCAACGTAACCGTCCCCTTCACGCCGGGGCGCACCGATGCGTCACCGGAGCAGACCGACGTCAAGTCCTTCGCCGTTCTCGAACCGGTGGCCGACGGCTTCCGCAACTACCTCAAGAAGCAGTACAGCGTCACCGCCGAGGAGCTGCTGATCGACCGGGCGCAGCTGCTGACGCTGACCGCGCCGGAGATGACGGTGCTGATCGGCGGCCTGCGCGTCCTCGGCGCCAACGTCAAACAGTCCCCGCACGGGGTCTTCACCAGGCGGCCGGAAGCTCTGACCAACGACTTCTTCGTCAACCTGCTCGACATGGGGATCGCCTGGCAGCCGGCGGCAGGGGACAGCGGGGTGTTCGAGGGGCGCGACCGCAAAACGGGGGAACTGAAGTGGACCGGCAGTCGCGTCGATCTGATCTTCGGCGCCAACTCCCAGCTGCGGGCCATCGCCGAAGTCTACGGCTGCGCGGATGCCGGGGAGAAGTTCGTGACCGACTTCGTCGCAGCCTGGGACAAGGTCATGAACCTGGACCGCTTCGATCTCGCCTGATCCTGGGCGTTGGGGATTCCCTCCAGGGAACTGTTGATAGGCTGGTCGCCGTTACCGGCTGTCATATAACAATCTTCATCATAGGAGAAGAAAATGTCCGCACCGCTCAAGGGAACGAAAACCGAAAAGAACCTCATGGAAGCCTTTGCCGGGGAATCCCAGGCGCGCAACAAGTACACCTACTTCGCCTCGGTGGCGAAGAAGGAAGGGTATGAAAGGATTGCCGCCTTTTTCCTGGAAACGGCCGACAACGAGAAGGAGCATGCCAAGCTGCACCTGAAGGCCCTTGGCGGCATCGGCACGACCGCCGACAACCTGCGCGAGGCGGCATCGGGCGAACATGATGAGAGCGCCGACATGTATCCGCGCATGGCCCGCGAGGCGCGGGAAGAGGGCTTTGCCGAGATCGCCTACGTCTTTGAAGCGATCGGCAAGATCGAAAAGGCTCACCAGGAACGATATCTGAAACTGCTCAACGAACTGGAGAGCGGCAGCCACTTTATCACCCCGGAACCGGCGCGCTGGCGCTGCCGCAATTGCGGGCACATCCACGAAGGGTCTAGCGCCCTCCAGCTCTGCCCGGTTTGCAAGCATCCCCAGGCCTATTTCGAGCTGGTGGAAGATCATTATTGACCTGATCGGCCTGACACGAAAGAGGGGCGCCGTCAGCGCCCCTCTTTCGTTTTCTTCGGAGCACTTCCGTATCGGAAAGCCCCGCCGCAATCGGTTGGCTTGTATCCACGTGCGAGGTTTGGCCGGTAGGGTTTGCTCCGCTCCAGATCCCCAAGGGTTTTCCTGCAGACTGGTTGAGCCAGTAGAAATAATCTCACAATTCACCATTTGTCGAACAGTTTTGACCGTTCCTACATTGCCGTGACTTTTCGGACCCTACCTAGGGGCAGCTTAATCACCCGCCAATAGCAGCAAAAACTCAGGGCCACCTGCCATGTTGGCAGGTGGCCCTGAGTTTTTGGGATAGTTTGTCGAAGGAAGAGGCGCCTATTTCCCGTTTCCGTTAACAGCGCACTTGAGGCTTTGACTCGGTTTGAACGTCAGGATTTTCCTGGAAGAAATTTCAAGTGTTTCACCGGTTTGGGGGTTGCGTCCGTGACGCGTGGCTTTATTTTGTATGACAAAATTGCCGAACCCGGAGACCTTGATCGTTTCTCCATTTTGCAGGGTTGATTTAATCAGATCCAACACCTCTTCGATAATATCGGCGGCTTCTTTTTTGGAAAATCCGGTCTTCAAGTAAACATTTTCGATCAGGTCCGCCTTCGTCATCGTCTCGCCACCTCCGATATTCTGCATGTCATCGAATTTACGAAGATTTATATCACGGGATACAGGGCTAATCAACCGCATTTATAAATCGCCGCCATCGCGCAGCAAATGGGCGACAAATCTATGACTATGGCGGCCACTCTAATTGGTTGAGGGATGAGAGGCGCAAGAAGGAGATCCTAACTCCTGGATTGGGAATAGGCAGATCGACGGGTTCGGTAAAATGCACGAATAGGGCAAACTTGATAGAAGCGCAGCCGATCAAAAACTTGTCTGCAATGGATCTCCCACCAGAGGGGGGTCTGAAATGTCAGGGTTTGTAAGACCAATCGGAATTGCCCTCTCTACTGCACCCGAAACATACCGGCACAACTTTTCGAACAATTCCTTTCTTGATAGCCCTCAGAGAAATTAACCTCTGTAGCGACGACGGGTCTTGCCCTTCGCTCCGCGTTTCGTCATTGACATGTCTGGAGGAGATGAGTAAGCTGATTCCGTTTAAAGGGGAGTAGCATCCGGATCCATCCGGCCCGTGCTTCGTCAATACGGTGGCTTTGCCACCCGGACGCGGGAGCTGCGACGCTAAGTCGAGCCTTGCAAGACCTTTGTCCACTGCATTCACCAATGCGGCGGGTAAAGGTCTTTTCTTTTACCCGCTGCGCAAACCGAGACGCGGAGGTAAAAGCATGAATCGGCTCAAGATCACCTTTCTTCTCACCTGCCTCACCCTCCTGCTCGTTGCCATGGGTAGCGCCATCGGCGGCCAGTCCGGCATGCTCATCGCCTTTCTCATTGCCGGCGGCATGAACTTCTTCTCCTACTGGTACTCGGACAAAATCGTTCTCAAGATGTACAAGGCCCGGGAAGTCTCCGAAACGGAGCATCCGGTTCTCTACGGCATGGTCCGTCGTCTCGCTCTGCAGGCGAACATGCCGATGCCCAAGGTCTACATCATCCCCTCCGACGGTCCCAACGCCTTCGCCACCGGGCGCAATCCCCAGAACGCCGCTGTTGCCGCCACCGAAGGGATCATGCGCATTTTCTCCCAAGAAGAACTTGAAGGGGTCATGGCTCACGAGCTGGCGCACGTAGCCAACCGCGACACCCTGATCTCCACCATCGCCGCCACCTTCGCCGGCGCCATTGCCATGCTCGGCAACATGCTGCAGTGGGCCGCCATCTTCGGCGGTGGCCGCAACGAAGACGAGGAAGAAGGCGGCGGCATGGCGGTGCTGTGTGGAATCGGTTTCACCATGAGCCTGTTCATCGCCACCCTGGCCTTAGGAGGGGCCGGCCCGGTTACAGCTGACGCGGCACGACTCGGGGTTCTGATGGGGTCATTGGTATCATCCCTGGTCGGATTTTTCTTGCCGCGCCGTGCCATTAAGAAGCGTGCAAAGACCGGGCAACTCTTGGCCGGTGAAAATTGTAGCGTTGTCCCGGCCCGCTAAAACCGCAGGTGCGACATCAGCAGGAACGAACTGAACAGGATCAAGGCTAAGAACGGATTAAACAGCTGAAAAACATCTAGAGGAGTTTCACCATGAAATGTCCAGTCTGTACCAACGTCAATCTCGTCATGTCTGAACGTCAGGGAGTAGAAATTGATTATTGTCCACAATGTCGCGGTGTCTGGCTCGACCGCGGCGAACTGGACAAGGTCATTGAGCGTTCGCTGGCCCAGGAGCCGACGGCAGTAGCACAACCGTCGTATTCCCCGCAGCCGCCGCCTTCGCGGGGTGGCCATGACCAAGGCTACAACTATGGGCATGGCAATGGTCATGGCCATAAGCCGTATCGCAAAAAGTCTCTCTTGGAACAACTCTTTGACTAGATGTTGCCTCGAAAGACGGTCAAAAAGCAGGCAGTCCTGCGGTCCTAGGTGCAAGCAGTGTTCTGCCGAGACCAGGCACTGCTGGCCAAATAGAAAGATTGTGTTGATTGGGACGCCGGTATTGCAACCGATCTGGCGAGGGGAGTCGTTTTCGCCAATTAAAAGGGGGGATTTTAAACTTTGGAAATTTTGACATTACTCGGTATCTCCATTGCCCTGGCGGTGGATGCTTTCGCCGTCGCCCTCACGGCCGGGGCGGTTCTGGACCCTCTGGCTGAGCGACGCTGGTTTCGCTTGGGCCTGCACTTCGGCCTGTTTCAGGCCCTGATGCCGGTGTTGGGGTGGCTGGCCGGGCTCAGCGTCCATCAGTGGATCAGTGCCTACGATCACTGGATCGCCTTCGGGCTGCTTGGTTTCGTGGGTGGGAAGATGATTCTGGAAGCCCTGCGTGGGGAAGAGGAAAAGGCCTTCGTCCGGGATCCAACACGGGGTGGGACATTGGTCATGCTTTCGGTTGCGACCAGCATCGATGCGCTGGCGGTCGGTTTTTCCCTGGCGATGCTGGGGGTCAGCATCTGGATCCCTGCCTTGGTGATCGGGGTGGTTGCTGCGGTACTGACCGTCGCCGGCATGCTCCTGGGGCGCAAGATCGGTGCTCTCTGGGGACAGCGCGTGGAGGTCGCAGGTGGGATTGTCCTTTGCGTTATCGGGACAAAGATCCTATTCGAACACCTCATTTAATCGCAAGTCATGTCGATGTGCGCGTTCCTCCCTGGTGTTGATGGGGAGGGGGGAGACAACCCACACTGTTGGCCGAGACCATTCTGGTCAAGACCTTGGTGTCGGCTCCGGAACGCGACCTGTAAAATTGAGCTAACTGGCGGCAACATTTGGTTACCTCACCGGCATAGCCATAGGAGGAAAGAACGTGAACTTTTCGTACGGATGGAATGTGGAAACGGAACAATTTCAAAGTCTCAACGAGGCCGCTTTTCCAGGTTTCACCCTTTTCAAACCTGGACGCCACAAGAATCTCTACGATTTTGGCGATGTACTTCTGGTTGTAGCAACGGACCGATGTTCGAGCGGCCCTACGAGCCAAGGGGAGAACGTCCCGGGGCTGGGGCAGGTGCGGAACAAGCTGTCGGCCTACTGGTTTCGCAAATTATCGGTGCTCTATCCCAACCACTTCATTTCGGCTGATATCAACGATTTCCCGGAACCCTGTCGGCGATATGCCGAGCAACTCGATGGGCGATCCATGCTGGTGAAAAAAACCACCCCTCTGTCTGTCAGATGCGTGGTCCGTGGTTACCTGACCGGTTCGGGGTGGCAGGAATACCAGGAAACCGGCGCGATGGCTGGCATCAGCCTGCCGACGGGAATGGTGGAGTCCCAAAGGCTGCCAGGTCCGCTCTTCGTTCCCTCCTTGAAGGGGGCAGACCAGAGCCTGGGCTTTAAATCTCTGGAAGAGTACTGCGGCAGAATGCTGGCCGAAAATCTCCGCAATGCCGCCCTGAACCTTTACTTCAAGGCCTGGAAGATGGCCCGGTATCGCGGTGTGCTGATTGCCGAATCGAGCTTCGAGTTCGGTCTGCACGAAGGTTCGGTGCTGCTGATCGATGAATGCATCACCCCGGACACCAGCCGGTTCTGGCCCCTGGAGTCGTATCAACCCGGCGGGCCGCAGCCGGCCATAGACCCTGCAGGCCTGCTGGCCAGCCTTCGCGGCCGGACGGGAATGTGATATTTGGTCCATGCTTCTGCTATTGGACTATCGACCAAAGCGTATTTTGCGTATTTGAAAGCCATTGCCCATGACTGAGACGGTCAAACCGAATCCGCTGATCGAACTGTTGCTCACCTTGATCTTGCCCTCGTTCATCCTGATGAAGCTCTCCGGCCCGGAGGATCTGGGCACCCTTAACGCACTCCTAGTGGCGCTGGCTTTTCCGCTTTTCTGGGGCGCATATTCGTTGTTGCGTGAGCGCAAGGTCAGCATGCTTGCGGTGCTGGGCCTTTGCAGCATCCTGCTCACTGGCGGCATTGGTGTGCTGCAACTCGATCCGCAGTGGCTGGCGGTCAAGGAAGCGGCGATTCCCGGCCTGATCGGCTCGGCCGTGGTCGTCTCCGCCTTCACCGGCAAACCGCTGGTGCGGGTGCTGTTGCTGAGTCCGGCGCTGATGAATGTCGAGCGCATCCAGGAGAACCTTCAGCAGCGCGGCAACACCCTGGTCTTCGAGACCCGTCTGAGGTCCGCCACTTGGATGCTGGGCGGCTCGTTCCTCTTCTCTTCCATTATGAACTATTTTCTGGCCACCTGGGTTGTCACCAGCCCGGCTGGCACCCAAGCTTTCAACGAGGAACTGGGCCGCATGAACCTGCTGAGCTATCCGGTGATCGCGCTGCCGTCGATGTTGATCATGCTGGCACTGTTCTACTATCTGGCGCGGACGCTTAACCAGCTCGCCGGGCTGAAACTGACCGAAGCGCTCAGGCGCTGAACCACTGCCAACTCTTTGAACTCTTCAATTGCGGAAAGGACAACCAACATGACCAGCAAACCAGATAGAGATGTGGAAAAAGCCTACCCTTTGCCGGAATTTATCGCAAAATTGCGGCGCCTGGCCGACGCCCTCGAACAGGGTGAACGCTTCGAAATCCAGATCGCGGGCGAACGAATCTCGGTTCCTGTCCACGCCGTTTACAATGTTGAGCATGAACGGGAAGGCGATTCGGAGGAAATTGAATTTCAGATCAAATGGTCGAACGAGTAGGTGCTTGGACTGCTTTCTTGATACGAATGAAGATTGGACAGCAAACCATGTTGATACCCAACCTGCGTACTTATTTCCTCCTGCTTCTGATCGCATGCTTCGGCGGCCTTTCAGGGTGTGAAAATACGGATGTGCAGCTTGCCGCAGAGGCAGGGATTGATGCCTATCAAGCCATCACCCTTTCTGATCAGGCCGTGGCTGAGTTGTCCGTGAAATCCTCCGCGGCTATGGACAACCAGCATAGTATCGCTCCGGCAGGCAGCACCTATGCCAAGCGCCTGCAGGCGCTTGTCGGAGATCTGCATGAACTGGATGGCTACACCTTCGATTACAAGGTGTATTTGAAGGACGATGTGAACGCGTTTGCCATGGCTGACGGGACAATCCGGATATACAGCGGGCTGATGGACCTGCTCGAAGATGGTGAACTGTATTTTGTCATTGGCCACGAAATGGGGCATGTCGTGAAGCAGCATACGGGCAAACAGTTACGCCTTGCCTATGCCGCCAGCGCGGTGCGCAAGGGAATAGCATCGCAGGAGGGCGGGGCGGCTGATATTGCCCGCTCTCAACTGGGAGGATTGGTCGAAAGGCTTATGGGCGCGCAATTCTCCCAGCTTGAGGAGAAGGTGGCAGATGACTATGGATTGGGCTTCCTTAAATCGAAAGGGTATGCCCCGGAAGATGCGGTTTCAGCCCTTAAAAAGCTCGCCGGGTTGGGGAGTAGTCATTCAATGCTTTCCAGCCATCCTGACCCTGGGCTTCGGGCCGAAAGGATCAGCCTGCAGATCCAGGGTAAGGCCCTTTCCGTGGAAGAGACACAACAAGATCTCATTGAGGCGGCAAAGCCAAAAATTATCGAGTGGTACAACAGATTGTATGGCTTGGTGGCGAGACTGCTCAAGATCTGAGCGACTGGGTGGCAGGCTCGGGGTCGCGGGCTCGGGGTGGGTAAGGGACGATGTCGTTCCATAATTCGATCGCCTGAACAGTGTGAGGAAGGTGACCCATTGAACCAGAGGAATAAAGCCTAATTTCAAGGCATTGTCCTGAATGTGAAAAAGCCGCTTTTCTCCCAAGAACTGCGGCTTTTTATCGGCATAGCCCCACAACACCTGGTAGGCCATTCGTCGTTCTCGTGAGTGGGCAAGGTTTTCAGAAAGCACCGATTGCTGAACGAGAAACGCCCCCGGTCACCACAACCGGGGGCGTTTCTCGTAGACGGGGTCTGAAGCCCAACGGAACGAAAACGTACGCTAAGCACTGGCAAGCCTCTCTGCAGGTTGGTTCAGCGGTCTAAGCTTCCCCTTCATGACGGCTTCAGCCAAGGTAAACGAGTAATGCCCCAGCATATTGACGTGACCATTCACCAGGGGCGATAGTCTGGCTTCGTCTTCTTCATGGATCACAACGGATTGATGTCGAAGATGGCCCAATGCTGCCTGCATATAAATAGTGTTCCATAAGATAAGTGCGTTGGTGACCAATCCCAAAGCACCAAGCTGGTCTTCCTGGCCTTCTCGGTAGCGCTTGCGAATCTCACCGCGTTGCCCGTGGCAAATAGCCCGGGCAACGCCATGCCGGCCTTCCCCTCGATTTAACTGGGTTAATATCCGGCGGCGGTAGTCTTCGTCATCGATGTAGTTGAGCAGATACAGGGTTTTGTTGATGCGGCCAGCGTCGATGATGGCTTGCGCTAGGCTGGATGGCCGCTCACTTTTCAGTAACGAACGGATCAACTCAGATGCCTGGACCGTTCCGAGTTTCAATGAACCGGCAATCCTCATCATGTCGTCCCAGTGCTGTTCAATCTTGTTAATATTTACCCGACCACGAGCCAAATCGTTGAGCACGCCGTAATCGGCGTTTTTATCGACTCGCCAGAAGACCGCCTCTCCGGCATCCGCCAAACGTGGAGAAAATTGATAACCCAGCAACCAGAACAAGCCAAAGACCATGTTGCTGGTTCCGCTGGTGTCGGTCATAATTTCGGTGGGATTTAAACCGGTCTGCTGTTCCAGCAGGCCTTCCAAGACGAAGATTGAATCTCTCAGTGTTCCTGGAATGACAATGCCGTGGAAACCGGAGTATTGATCAGAGACAAAGTTGTACCAGGTGATCCCTCGTTGGGAACCGAAGTATTTTCGGTTTGGCCCGGCATTGATTGTTCGGATCGGCGTGACGAAGCGCATGCCATCGGCGGAAGCGACTTCACCGCCACCCCACTTTTTAGCTAACGGCAATATGGATTGGTAATCGACAAGCCGCGCATTGGCCCTGACCAGCGTCTCGGAGCGTAGATAGTTCTGCTTTGCCCAACTAAGACGATGCCTGGTCAATGCAGGAACCTGGTGTTTGATCAACGGCTCCAGGCCGATATTGCAAGCCTCTGCCAACAGCACCGCACAAATACTGACATTCAAATCCTCGGCACGGGCATTGGATTCGCTGACGTGGGTAAATTCATCGGCAAAGCCTGTATGAGCGTGGATTTCCAAAAGCAGTTCAGTGAGATCGACAGCAGGAAGCAAACCAGTCACCTGTTCACTTAGTCGGATCAGGCTTTCGGACTCTTCGAGTTTTTCAAAGTTGGTGATGGTGATTGAGGGGTTCTTGCTCGACAGGTCAAGAGTGATCGCTTCATTATGAGCAAAATTAGCAGCAACTTGCTTGTAGGTCATATCCAGTTGGCGCATCAGACCAGCAATAGCTTCTTTCGGGTTTACCGGAAGACCAAGAGAACGGCAGACCTGGACTCTATTTGCCTGCCAATCAGCTCCTTGTAGCAGTTTTGCCCTGGGATCGCCCCAACGATCACTCTGCTCAACATAAATATCCCGCCTGCGCAGTGCATCCTGAAGCTTATCAAGGAAACAGAGCGTGTAGCCTCGCCGGGTGACTTGGCCCTCTTTGTCAAAGACCAGTCGCTTCCAAGGGCTTGAAACGATATCGAGTGGCGGATCATCGAGGAATTGTGTGCGTTTGTTTCCGATGGATGCCAGATAGTTCAAAGCCGCCAGGGTGGTTTGCCCAGCCGGACCTGCTTTGAATTCTACGTCGCTGAGCAGCTTTGGCAAAAAACGTCGTACGCGGCCATACTGTTCAACCATCTCATCGTGATAGTTGTCGTCCGATGGCCTGGCCAAGGCATTGACAGCCAAAACCGTTTTAGCCAGTTTTTCTTTCGGAATCCGGGAATATATTGCCTCCCTTAAACGACCATCCTGGGTTTCCTCACTCAGAATCATCGCACAGACTTCCGCCAAGGCAAGTGCCGATTTATCCAAATCTTTCATGGTGCGTAAGCGCTGTTTCTGACCGATCTTCTTCGCTTCCCCGGCAATGTTGGTAATCAGCAAGTCCAGAACATCGAGAGCGTCATCAAGGGCCATTGTTTCAAAGGCCTTGGCAAACGCCACCAGAATTCCAAAACGCTTATCACTCGGCATTCTGGCAACCTTATACATGGAAATCATTCCAGCATGCCGAGCAAGGCTCTTCAGTCGCGCAGGGGGAATGTGGCGAAAATCTAGATCCCGCATACCAAATACTTGTAAATCCTTGTAGCGATCAACCGCTTCATTGAATGCTGGACCACTGATAGTGACAGGGCCTTTTCGGAACCGATCAAATTGAGACACCCGCTGCCCATCCGGAACATGCAGGATGCTATCAAGCAAGATTTTCTGTTCATCCGTCGGCAGTGTTGACAATCTTCGCCACAATCGATTCGTCGCTCTTTCACGAATTTCTGAAATCAAGCGCGTGAGAGTTGAGGGGCCGGGCAACAGCACCTTGTGCTGAATCAACCAAGCGGTTGCAAAATCAAACATCAGGCTCGGTCTTTCGTTGCTGATCCAGGCGCGGGAGTAGAGCAATCGACTTAACCGAAACGGCCATACTGAGTTTCCAAATTCATGGTAGCCATATTGCTTGCGGATCAACGCAGTATGTTCCCGCTTGGTTGTTCCGCGTTGAGCGTAATCTGCCAGCACAACAACGTCATAAATGGATAATTGCTCTGCGACAAAGGCTTGTACGTTTGTCGGAATCAGGGTGAGGTCCGAAAGGAAGGTACCCAAGAACCGGGCAACTGTGATTTGCAGAGCAAAACCAAGTCGATTTTGGTCGCCACGCCGGTCAGATATAAAATCCAGGTCGGTCTTATCAAGGAGGAAATAACGTGCCAGTTGTGCTTCGTTTGGTTCTCCTGAAAACTGGCCGTACCCGGCCTTTTGTTCCTCGGTTAAAAAATCGACAGGCATCGAATCCCCCGCAGAAAAAATAACAGTAAAAAGTCTACTATCTTATAAGTTCATAGACATAGTAATAGCCCTCGAATACAATGTCTATTAAATCGTTTTTCAACACATTGATAGACAATCCGTCTATCAATCGATTTAGGAGACATTTCAAGACCATGCGCCTCTTTGGTTATGCTCGGGTGTCCACGAGCCAACAATCCCTCAGTATTCAGCTGAAGGCACTTAAAGAAGCCGGGGTTCAGGCCAGCCGCATCTTTACCGACAAGGCGTCCGGCAGCCATGTGGATCGGGATGGCTTACATTTATTGCGAATCAAAGTCGAAGAAGGTGACGTGATTTTGGTCAAGAAGCTGGATCGCCTCGGTCGAGATACCGCAGATATGATCCAGCTCATAAAAGAATTCGATGAATTGGGCGTTTCCATCCGTTTTTTGGATGACGGTATCAGCACCGAAGGGACGATGGGTAAAATGGTCGTCACTATTTTGTCCGCCGTAGCTCAGGCGGAACGCCAACGCATTCTCGAGCGTACCAACGAAGGGCGCTTGGAGGCTAAGGCAAAAGGGGTGAAGTTTGGTCGCAAGCGCACCATTGATAGAGAGCAATTACAGGCTTTGCATGAAAAAGGTATGGGGGCTACTGACATTGCCAGGGGAATGGGTATTGGCCGATCAACAGTGTACAAATTACTGAATGAGTGATTAAGTGGTTACTGTTCTTGAAATTCAGTGGGTCGGAGAATCTATATCTCAAAGTCGTTTCGATGAGTTCAATTCAATAAAGGACAACAAATAGTACGCTTTAGTAAGTGGGAATTCTTGGCAAACAATTTGCAAAATTTTGTGTGGTTGAATACCAGATTGGTTTACTCTAAAAACCTGGCCTCATAATTGGGACAATTCCCGCCATTGTCAGAGAAATGCAGAAACCCGGCTACACTTTTTACGGGACTACTGCGCTAGAAGAGTGCACCATCGGACTTTGGCGCTGGTCCTTTGGGATCCCGGGTTTTCGCTGAATCTTTCCGTCAAACAACTGCCTGGCACCGTTTTTCGCGAAGACCTCTTTACACTTGTCCCCTCTCAGGGCGTCAATGAATTCACTTAAGATTAAAATATTGACTCTGACTATCACCATTATGGGGATCGCGGTGGTGCTGACGGCCTGGCACAACCTGCAGACTCAGTCGGCCATGCTTGAGCGCATGGCGCTGAAAAACAGTCAATTATTGAGCCAGACCATTCTTAATAGTATCGCCGGGGAAATGTCCGTGGGCCGAAACGAGAATGTGCAAGCCACCCTGGAAAAAATCAAACGCGAGCCCTCGATCGATACACTTAATATTTTCGATGAAAGCGGTCGCATTCTGGCCTCGGCCAATCCTGAAGAAACGGGGGATCTGGTCCCTTCGATTGACCTGATCGCCTACCGTAGCGGGCTGAAATTCTTCTCTAGCACCATGAACGGTGAAGATTGCTTCGCCGCCATCGTCCCCATCCCCAACGAACCGACCTGCCACCGCTGCCATGATCCGGAACAGGAGGTCTTGGGCATTCTCAACCTGCGCTTGAATTTTACCGAGGTGGAGGCACTGCAAGGCAGCGGCCGGCAGGCGACGATGGTCTCGTCAGCACTCATGCTTGGCATCCTGATCATCGCCCTGACCGGTTTCCTGATGTTTTACGTCGACCGCCCCCTGCACCAATTGGTCACCGCCATGATTCGGGTGGAAAAAGGTGAATTTGTCCTGGCCCAAACCGATATCAACAGTTCGGATGAAATGGCCTCGTTGGCGAACAAATTCAATCGCATGGTCGAACGATTGCGCAACCTCATCGACACCACCATCGAGCATGAGCGGCAATTGGCGGTCACCCAGGAAAAGCTGGCTCATACCACCGAAATCGGCACGATGAATTTGGCCCTGGAAGAGCGGCTGAAGGAGATTGAGCACCTGAATATCTCCCTGGAAGAGCGCATCGAGGAGATCGAAGAGGCCAACTACAAGATTGCCGATCTGGCCAGCGACCTGGAGAACAAAAACACCGGTCTGGAACAGGCCGTTGAACGACTCTCGGCGCTGTATAAAATGGGCCTGGCCCTCAACTCAACCATGGATCTGGACAAACTATTCGACTTGCTGATCCGCAAAACCATGGAGGCGCTTAAGGCCCGCATCGGCTACATCCTGCTCCTGGAACCCGACGGCCAAAGTTTGCGCATCGGGGCAACCGCAGGCCTTTCTGATATTCTCGACGCCGACCTGCGCATCCCCCTCAAGCCCGGCGGGGTGTCCCATTGGGTCGTCGCTCACCGCCAACCCCTGCTGCTTCAGGATATGCACAGTAACCGGGATTTCGTCCGAATCAGTCCGTTGGGCTACACCCGGGAAACCGTGGTCTGCGCTCCGCTGACCATCAAGGATGAGATCATCGGTACCATCTCCATTGCCAACCATCAGGATCTCGGCAGCTTCAGCAACGGAGACCTCAGCCTGTTGACCACCATTGCCGCCCAAGCCAGTATTGCCATCAAAAATGCTCGGCTTTACGAGGAACAACAGGCCAGCTATTTGAACACAGTGCAGGCGCTGATTTCCGCCGTCGAAGCCAGCGATGCCTACACTCATGGTCACTCGGAAAGGGTGACCCGCTACAGCCTGGCTCTTGCCCGCACCCTGGGGTTTGATGCGCCAGCGCTCAAACGATTGGAGCAGGCGGCGATCCTTCACGATGTCGGCAAAATCGGCATCGATGCCGCGCTGCTGCACAAACAGGGCCCGCTGTCCGAGGAAGAAATCCAAACCATGCGCCGGCATCCGGCCATCGGTGTTCATATTCTCGAACCGATCCATTTCTTGCGGGAGGTGCGGCAGATCATCGCCCAACATCACGAGCGCTTTGACGGCCGCGGTTATCCCAATGGCATCAGTGGCGATGAATTGCTGCTTGAGTCCCGAATCATGGCCGTTGCCGACACCTACGACGCCATGACCTCTGACCGCCCCTATCGCAAAGCCCTGCCCCATACAACTGCGGTCACCGAAATTGTTGACAATTCGGGGACCCAGTTCGATCCTGCAGTGGTTTCCGCTTTCCTGGCCACCTGGGAGCAGAACCCAGCCCTGGGCCAGCCGTCCTAGGATCGGGCCAAGACGTTACGACCCTCTGGGACGTCCCTGAACAAAAAAATCCTGCGACCCTTTTTCCTCACCATTAGGTTGCTTGGCCTTACTGCAACGGTCGGGTCCGGCCTGCTGATCAGCCAGGCTTTGTCGAAAAAGGCCAATGAACGCCTCTCGACCATCCAATAGTTTCTCTTGGGGTCGTCTCAGAAAACGGATCGCAACTTTCAACAGTTTGCCTGTTTTGTTAAAAGAAAAAAATCTATCGTTCATTATTTTCCGTTCTACCACTACCCCCAAACAAAGGAAGGCCGCTGCGGATGGCAGGCTTAGCGTGCGATTCCTCCCGTTTCGTGAGCAGACACCTTTATGGTTGCAGATAAAGTGAGCTGAAAAGAGCGATGATTGCGAGCTCGAGCGATTATAAGTGCGAGCCGCTACACCTATTTGCGGGCATTTTTTAATTTGACCTGTGCTGTCCCTTTTGGTAGCGTCCTAGCAGGGAATTCCTCTTCAAATTCCCTACCTCCAGAACCCCGGGAATTCTTAACCGTATTCCCGGGGTTTTTTATGAAAATTACAGCAAGCCGGGATTTTGGTGCCGGTTTATTGACTGCGAATGTCAAGGAAGTAGACCCGTATTGGCGGCGCTTTTTTTGGGGTGGTGAAAGGAAGACCCTTGCAGGGTATCGTTAATAGGCTAAAAAGGTTTGCTAATGAGCGATGATGTGGTTGAGCGTCTTATGGAATACTGCGAAGCCAACTTTGACCAAGGAGAGTCAGTATATCGGGCCTTGTGTGAATCACGACAACGTACGGTTCACTTGCCGGAGGTGGGCGTCACCTTGACCCTCGCCCAAATTTGGGAGTTTGCCGAAGCCTATCAAAAATTGATTGAGCCAACCCTTCGTGACAAGGATTATCGGTGACTTTCTTGCAGCTTTACGAAAAATATCAGAGGTAGGGGTCGTCTCAGAAAACGGATCGCAAAGTACGTTACCGTTGTAGATTCAATATAAATTCAATAGTTACCGTGCATGGAAAATGGCGTCCAATTGTCAGCTGGGCTTGAAAGATAACCATTTGAGTTCATGTAAATAATTTGTCCTTTTCGTACTATTTTCCACGACCTATAGAACACCAAATACCCCGCTTGGCGATCCATGTGGGGTTTTCTGATTTATCACCATTTTCAAAACAAAGAGCGACCCAACTCGGAATATCCGGTTGGGCCGCTCTAAAAGTTTTTCTGCAATGCTGCAGTCCTGCTTTGGATAGGTGATATTTAGAACTCTCAGGGTGGCTCATATCAAAAGTTGGCCATTCAATCACAGCTACTGGTCATTGGGCAAGCTTAGCGTACGTTTTCGTACCGTTGGGCTTCAAGCCCCAAGACCATTATAAGCTTATGCGATTACTCTGGCACCTGGTCCCGACCCTATGACGAGGCGGGCTATCGCGTGTTCCAGGTCGACATTAAGCTTGACCCTGAAAATGTCTGCGGCTTTTGTGGCTATCGTCCCTTGCCGGAGGGGGTAGGAATTTACGGCTGTCCAAACTGCGAGGGGGACCTGGAGGCCGAGGATTGGGACAACACCACCCGTCTTGCGCTAACGGTTCAAGAGGTCCTGGCGATGGTGGACCAGATCGGCCCTGTCTACGGGATACTCATGGCCCCGCCCTGCACCCATTTTTCTCTGTCTGGAGCGCAATACTGGCGGCAAAAAGACAAGGACGGCCGCACGGCCGAGGGCCTGGCGATCGTTGATGCTTGCTTGTCTCTGGTTGAGGTGGTGCGGCCTCGATGGTGGGTTTTAGAAAACCCGGTGGGGAGACTGCCTCAACTGCGCCCAAACACCTTGGGCCAACCGCGGATGTATTTCGATCCGTGTGACTATGTCAAGGGTCAGCGTTATTGAGCAGGGCCGGGGTCACGGTTATTGAGCAGTTTGACCTTCGGTGTGCTCGGTTGGTGTGGTTGCCAGATGCGGTGAGTTCGGGCGCATCTTTCTGCGGTACGATTCTCCTTTCATAACAAAGTGATGAGCGTTGTGGGCCAGGCGGTCGAGGGCGGAGTTGGCCATGACCGGATCGGGAAACAGCGGGAGCCAGTCTCCGGGGGGCCGGTTGGAGGTGACGATGATCGAGCCGCGCAGGTGGCGCTCGGCGACGATCTCATAGAAGTCCTCGGCCTGGGTCATGGTCATCGGTTTGAGGCCGAAGTCATCGATGATGAGCAGGTCCGGGGCGAGCATCCGGCGCAGCTCCGCGTCCCAGGAATTGTCGGCGCGGGCAGCCTGCAGGGTGCGGAAAAACTTGACCGCCTTGAGAAACAGCACGGAGCGCCCCGATCGGCAGGCGTGATGACCCAGCGCCTGAGCCAGATGGGTCTTGCCGGTGCCGGCGGGGCCATAGAGCAGGATGTGTTCGCGCCGTTCGATGAACAGCCCGGTGGCCAGGTCACGTAGGGCGGCGGGGTTCACGGCCGGGTTGCCGGCAAAGTCGAAGTCTTCCAAAGTCTTGGGCTCCTCGAAGCTGGCCCGTTGCAGGCGCAGCCGCAGGCTCTGAGTCTTGCGGCGTTCGATCTCATCCTGCAGCAGCAACTGGAGAAACTCCAGGTAGCCGAGTTGATCCTGGCGGGCCTGCAGCAACCGCACATCGAGGGTGTCGAGCATGCGGCCGAGCTTGAGGGTTTTAAGCTGGCTGGTCAGGGCGACGGAGGCGCTCATCGGCACACCTCCTTCGCGGCAAAGCTCTCCGGCGAATGGAGAAAGCTCAAAGCCTGCTCGGTGAGCGGCGCCGAGAGCGGTTCTTGGTTGGATCTCCAGTAGAGCGGAGTTCCCTGCTCCAAAACATGGGTCAGCCGCCGCAGTTCTGTGGCGCCGAAATGCAGCAAATAGTCGCAGGCCTCATCCAGTCGTTTGGGGCCGTATTTGTCGGCCAGGCGCAGGACGCCTTGGGCCTTGCGCAGGTTGCGGATGGCGTGGTCGGCCAGGATCTCATCGACCATCCGTGCCACATGGGGGCCGAGTTCGACGGCCTTCGTGCGGCAATAGGCCGGATGAGCGAAGAGGAAGGCCTTGGCGGCCTCCGGATAGTCACTCTGATCGGTGACCCAGCTGCCGCGGCGACTGGCCCGGGGATGGGTCTTGACCAGTTCGTCGTCGCAGAAGACCTCCACCAACCGCCGGGTCGCCTTGACCCACACCGTCTTGCCCACAAAACGCGTTGGCAGCGAGTAGTAACTGCGCTCAAAGACCAGGTGATGATCGGGATGGACCTTGGCCTCGGCCCAGGTCGGTGGATCGAAGGGCTGCGCCGGCAGAGGCTGCAACACGGCCTTCTCCTGCTGTTCGAAGCGCATCATCGGTGCCTCGCAGGTGGTGCCGTGGAGCTCGCGGCCAACCTGCTCGCGGCACCAGAGCAACGCCTTCTCGTTGAGATCGGCCAGATCGCGGTAGCTGCGCCCGGCCACCAACTGCTGGCGCACCACCGGCATTTGACGCTCTACCTTGCCCTTGTGCTCCGGCGTTGCCACCTTGGCCGGATCGATGGTGAAGCCGTAGTGGCGCTCCAGCGCCGCATAGGCCCGGTTGAGCGTGGGGTCGTAAAGGTCGGGGCGGATCACGCCGGCCTTAAGATTGTCGATCAAAAGGGTCTTGGGCACCCCGTCGAAAAAATCGAAGGCGCGCACGTGGCAGTCGAGCCAGGTCGGGATGTCCTGGCGCTCGACAAAGCGCACGAAGCGGTGGCGACTGAAGGAGAGTGTCAGCACGAACACCCACAGTTGCCGCACCTTCTCACCGAAGCGCACCCGGGCGCTGCCGAAGTCCACTTGGGCCTGTTGCCCCGGGGATGTCTCCAGCCGCACCGTCACCCGCGGCGTGGCTGGCTCCAGGGTGCTCCGAACAAAGCGCTTGACGCTGGGATAGCTCAGCTTGACCCCGCGCTCGCTCAAAAGCCGCCAGACCTGCTTAACGGTCATGTCTGGCTCTTGCAGCCACGAGCGGATCTGCTCCTGATGCGGCGCCAGCCGCCGATGGGAAGACGACAAAGGAGGTTGCGGCAGAGACTTTGCTGCTTTCATGGCCGCCAACACGCGTGCCCGCTGAGCATCGTCACCGTCAGCGGTCAAACCATGCTTCTGAGCCTGCCGCAGGTACTTGCGCACCGTCTGCCGAGACTGCCCGAGGCTGCGAGAGAGTTGGGAGATGCTGTGCCCCTGCTGCCAGCGGAACAACAACTCGTCGAGTTCGATCATGGGAATGGGCCTCCGTGCCATGGCACCTCCTGTCGGGAATCAAATCCCGGCAGGATACGCCAAGGTGGTTAGGGAACCCACCGAAGATCGCGGCGGGGTGATCAATAACGCTGACCCCGCCGCTGGCAAAACTGCTCAATTAAGTTGACCCCGGGGTGCTCAATTCGGCTGACCCTGATCTGGGTCAAGGTGCTCAATTACCATGACCCTCGACAGTGACTACGGCGACCCCTACACCAAAAAAACCGGCTTGTGGGGGCGCTTCACCCCTCCCCTACCCCTTTTCATCGGCGGGGATTGGAGAGTGGAGCCGGTCGAAGGCTCGAAAATGCTCCGCTATGGGGGCAACTCGGAACGCACCAAGGAGCAGCGCAGCGAAACACCGGAGGGATTTGCCCAGGCTTTTTTCATGGCAAACCCCTGAAAGGATCTTGAGGGGATTTTTAGGAGAGGAAGGGTTGCTTTTTAGTACAATTTTGTATAGTTATGTTCGTAACCCCATTGACCAGGAGAATACGATAATGGCTTCCGCTGAAAAGGACCAAGAACAAGTCATCATGGGCCGCCCGCCCATTTTTGAAAAAGCCAAAAGCAAGCCCATAAGTGCCTCGGAAAGCTTTTGGAAGGATATGCAGACACTTGCCGACAAGCTTCAGAACGCAGGAACCCCTGGAGGGGGGAATGTTTCCAGAATGATTAGAGATATTTTCAATCCGATGATCGAGGACCATCTTTCGGAAAAAGAAAGAGCTGCCGGGAAATAACGACATGATGGCTTTCGGGCCTTCAATTCGCGCTGGTAAGGTTCACATAGACAAGCTCAACTTCGACCCGCTGGTTTTGAAGTCGGCCCTCCTGGGTTGAATTATCGGCCACAAAATCGGCGGCTGAAGCAAAATTGACCTGAACCTTCAAGGGGGAAACCCCCCGAGCAATCAAATAAGTGCGGGCCGAGAGCGCCCGCGATAGGGCCAGCGCCTCATCTTTTGCGCTAGGCGAGTTGGTGCTGGTGCGGCCTCGAATCACAACGAGAGCCGCATTTTTTGCGTCTTTGAGGTAATCGGCCTGATGCTCGTTCGGTCGGAATTCGGTGCTGCTGCTGGGGAAGGACACCATCACAACCGACGAAATGGGGGAGCCGAAGGGGCCGCTTTGGTCTTGAGCTATCGCGCCTTGGGCGAAGGAAAGGACAGCTAAAACGAATACAAACATGAGCGGTTTACGCATTGAAAATTCTCCAAATTAGTTAAAGAAAAGATATCCGGCCTTGCTCATCGGAATCCGCACCAACCAGAGCGCGACCAGGTGAAGAGGGTAGTAAGCATAAAAGACCCACCGCAGCCGAGGTACGCGCAGATCGAGGCGTGACGCCACCAGGATCACCGGGATAACAGTTAGCGCCCACAGGTTGCCATTAACCAACCAGAGGGAAGCCAGGGACACAAAAGCGATCACCAGGGGCACCCAATCGAGGCGCTTGTAGTACCACCAGACTGAGACCCCAAAAGCCAACCCGGGCCACCAGAATTCAACCGAAGATCCAGCGATCAAGAACACGCCAACAGCGGCGACCAGGTTGCCCGCAGTTGGCGTCTCGAGTAAATACAAGATGCCGGTAAGAGCCATTAGCTCAAACATGATATTCAAGGGCCACCAACCGGCCCACAACCCACCCAGCCCACAGAATACTGGCGTTGCCAGAACACCGAACAACGCCAGGCGCTTCATGGCGCGGGGGTAGACACCGCGCTCTAGGGCACCGCTCCGAGCCAGGTTATATGCCAGGACAAAAACAAACAGCGGCAGGGCAATCCGGCCGGCGTTGTAAAGGACAGGGATTGTCCCATTGAACAGGTATTTGTTGACATGATCGCCCGTCATTAGCACGATCCCAAGCCACTTCAAGGCTTCAATTGCCCCATCAGAAATGGTCAGGTGCTTCATTCTGCTCCCCTCAATCCTTCGCAACCAATTTCCGCGGGACATACTCGGTAGAGCTTCGCGCCGGCCTTGCGGCCGGCTTTTCTGCCGGCGCGAGGCTTGCCACGATTCGTGTTGAGGCCGGCGCAGCAGCCGGCTTTGTAATATCTACAGTAACAAAGCGGGCCGCCAACCAATCGGCCCACTTTGCGGCTTTTGCCCGCAGATCGAGGCGGTACTTTGCATTATGTTCTGGGGTTCGTGAATGATAGTTGGCGGCCCTGGTCCAAAGGTCGCCCTTGTCATTTTTTATATGCCCGCGCAACCGCCAGGCTGCCAGGTCAAACGGGTAACATCCATCCGCTGCGACATCCTTGGCCGTAATACCATGCCGGGCCAAGTCCCGAAGGTACGCTGTATTGAATTGCATCGACCCAACATCGTGAGTGCCGTTGGAATTAAGTACCCACTGACCCGGTTTGCCGCCCTCTTTTTCAACGACCGCGAGCATGAGGTTTGCGGGGATCTCGTATTTAACCGCTGCCTCGATGGCACACACGATTTGTTGTTGATATTGAGGGGGGGGAAGATCCATAGCGGGCATGGTTCATTTTCTCCTATTTAATCTCCACCGTTTCCGTTTGCCATTGCGGCGAGTGCCGCCGCCTGATCTTCTGCGAGAATCCTGGCGTTATATGCAGCCAAAGCGCCGGCATAGTCTTTTGCGTCAATCCAATACCCCCCTCTTTCTGGAATCCCAACATACTTAGGGGCGGTGTCTCCCAGGTCAGTGAACTGGTGAGTGGTGTAGGCAGAGCAATAGCCTGGCATTTGGTTGCTGATAACAACCGTCCAGTCTTCGACGCTATTGTAGTGGTTTAGAAGTGTCCTGTTCAGAGAAGAAGCATCGCAGCGCCCTGCGCCATTGCTTATTGCGTTAACCAAAGAACCCATGTCCGCCGACTGATTAGAGGCGGGGCAGAGATTCAGAAAGTTGATGCGTCCCCGCAGGGTGTCGGCAAAACTTTTGTAGGAAATACTGAAGTACCGTTGAATCGAGGGTACACACTCGCTCGGCATCTTACCCGTTGAAAGACATAAAAGGGCTTCGCAAGCCAGGCGGGTATCGCCCGTTAGCACCCCTTGGGCGCTGGCCGGGACCGTGCTGGTTGTAAAAACTCCCAAGGCAAACAGGGCAATGAGAAGGTTGGATTTCATAGGGACTGTTCCTTTTGTTAAGAGGCTTTGGTTTCACGGTCCCGAAATGCGGCGACCTCAGATTCGACATCCACCGTTCTGTCGTTATTTCCGGCCAGGCTGTTGCCGTCGAAAACTGTTGATTGACCTTTGATGGCGGCGGCGATTTGCCCGCCCATGGTCTGACTAATTCGGTCCTTTGTCGCGCCGACGCCGGCCGCTGCCTTTGCTTTGGCCGTATCCCAACCACCCTTAGCTAAATTAGCGGCTGTGTCGGCCACAACCTTACCGGTTGTAGAAAAGGAAGATCCACCACCACCACCACCACCACCAGGGCCACCAGGGCCAGAGCTACCGCCACCTTGTCCGCTATTCGAGGCCAGAGCTTCAGATCCCGGGCCATCCATCACGGACGCGAGCGGGCTCGCTCCACTTCCAGAATCGCCACCAGACTGTCCACCACCACCGCCACCCAATCCCCCCATCCCACCGGCCATGCGTGAAACAATGTCTGTTCCGCCTGAGACATTTTGCGAGGCCTTAGAAATAGCGGCCATTATGGCTTGCCCGCCACCGGCTGCGTTTGCTGCGCTGGCGGCAATCGCAGCTCCACCGGAGGCAATCGCAGCGGCGGCCATTGCTGCCGCGCCCACGGCCGCGCCGCCACCAAACCCCCCGCCCATAGCGTGTGTGCCGCCACCCATGGCCAAACCCCCGATCATGGCGGGCAGTTTGTTGACGAGGGCCAGTAAAATAACAGCCACAATCATCATCACGCCCAATTCCTTGAGGGTGAGGCCAGCACTCATGTTTGTGTAATACTGATCAACGAACGATTTACCGATGCCAACCAATAAAACCATTGTTAAAAGTTGTGCTGCAATGTTCAAAACCGTTTTGTAGTAATTGATTGCCATGTCGGAAGTCCATCGGGCACCGCCGAATCCGAGAAAAAACACGCCAGCGTAAGCCAAAATCCACCCACTAACCAGCAACAACAGCATATTCACGCCGACAAGCGACAGGATTACAAGGATCGTTCCGCTAAGTATGATTCCAACCGAACTATCAATGGGGTCCCAAACCGAGGTTTTATCAAGTACCTTGAAAAAAATGTCGAACCCAATATCAACAATCCCGGATGGAACTAAATCAGCTCCGGTGCCAGTTGCATTTCCGGCGATGGTTCGAAGAGAATCCATAATACCAACGGCGAAGGTCGGGCCGTTGGTAAGCAACCACCAGAAGAATCCAGTAAAGACAGTAAACCGGACAAATTCCGCAAAGAACTCGCCAATATCTGCCTTGCGCAAAGCCATCATTCCGAACGTCCAAACCATCGACATGAGGACCAACGACCAAAACAACCAGGAGGCCCGCGCCGTGATAGTGGCCCCCCAAGTGGCGGCAGCGGTTGCATATCGGGTTAGAACATCATCGAGTACCCCCGAATTGTTAATTACCGCGTGGGCCTCGGTTGAGAGAACGACTACTCCCAATAACAGAAATAGCAGGATGGTTGAACCTTTGATTCCGGCAGTCATTGTAATCCTCACCGCGTCACCACTTTTTTATGGGGCTGGGCTTAAAACCGGACCCGTGAACCTCGCACTTCGCAGCAAATTCGCTCCGGGTGTTTTCGTCCTTGATCTTGGCAATGTTCTCTGGCTTGCAGTTCTCATCATTGACGGCTGGGGCCTCCGGGTTTCGGGTACATCCGCCCATCGAAAACATTGTGACGGCAGCAAAGGCCAGGAGCATATAGCGTATTGTTTTCATTGTTTTCTCCTTATTACCAGGCGCGGTAGGGGCTAGGCACAAACGACCCCCTGCGTAATTGTTCTCCGGCTGCGGCCTGTTGTGCCTCCCGGTCGGCCAAGACTTGATTTCTGGTTGCCATAGCGTTCTGCTGGGCGATTAAGAGGCCGCGAATTTGCAGCAACTGGTTTGCTTGTTGGCTGGCGAGCTGGTTGGCATAACCAATGGCCTGCACCTGGCCGGTAGCCCCCTGCGCACTCGATTGAAGGCGCTGCAAGGTTTGAGCATCATTTACCATTGCATCCTGTTGCTTATCTAGGCCTCGAAACAGCGCATCGGTCGATTTCTTTTGAGCTTCGGAACCAAGGCTTTGGCTATTTTTTATCGCCGCGAATTGTGCATCGGTACAACCGCCCGAGCTGAAGCAAGGAGAACTGCGATAATGGGCGGTATCCTGAAAATTCCCCAGATACGAGTCAATACTCCCCAAGTTGGTTTTGTAATAATTCAGTGTGTCAATTGAACCCCGAAGCTGATTCATTGTCGTTGATGCCTGGTCCCAAATATACGAGGTTGGCGTTGCGGTATTCTGCAACATATTCTCGTATTGTTGAAGTTGGGTCTGGTATTGCTGAACCTGTTTCATGGTTTGAGCAACACTTTCGATGGCGGTCATTATGTTTTGCGTGAGGTTTCCACCATCAATAACCGGGATACCCGCGTGTGCTGGTGTCGCTATCATCGAGCCAAAACAAACAGCCACGAACAGCGCGACATTAGCGACTAAAGACTTTACTCCTAGCTTCATATTCATTTCTCCTTGGCGTCAGTAATCAAAAGACTGATATGGCTTGGAAAAGGTCAGATCCTTGGTAACAATGACGTTAAGTCGATAGCCTGGTCGAATCTCCAGCGTAGGCGCTATATTCATGTTTTTGGCAATCAATTGCGCGGTCACTTGTCCAATCTGTTGCCCGAGGGCTTCACTCAGGGCGCTACTGGCAGTCTGTGCGCCGTTTGTCGTTGATTGGTTGTCCCGTTGGCTATAGGTGATGCCAGCAGTCACGCCAGACATAAGCAGTGCTGAGCCGAACAGCCGGACATAATGGTTATTTACTTTGTCATTGAATCCCGAATACCCGGCGCTGTCCGCGCCTGGCATTGAACCAATATCCATGGCTTTTCCGTCAGGGAAAACTATGCGCATCCACGCCACAAGAACCCGGGCTTGCCCATAGGCCACTTCGCTGGAATAGTTGCCAACCAGGCGCGAGCCTTGTGGAACCAGAGGATATTTTCCGGTCGCTGTGTCGTACACAGTTTGCGAAACCTGGGCCGTGATTTGTCCTGGCAATTCGGAATTGATACCAGAAATCAGTGTTGCCGGAATCACGAACCCTGCGCGTAACTCAAACGGTGTGCGTGGAGGTTCTGGGCGAGAATCCAGTTGCCAGCGGTCGCCCTGGCCGGAGGGGCCGGAAACAGTTGTTGTTGCCGCCGCCTGGACCAGTTGAGGGGCGGCCGAGGTGCTGCCCTTGCCACCACCTTGACCACCTGGGAGCGAGCCCTGTATTTGGGCCAGTCGTGCCTTGTAAGCGGCCGTGGGATCTTGGCCAGCGGCGTCGATTTCCTGCCGAAAAGCGGCCAGCTTTGAAGCGGCTTCCTCCCGGCTTCCAGGCGCACCACCGTAAGCCCCACCTGGAGCCGAACCAGAGCTGCGGGCGGGAATGTTTTGCACCGAAGTTTTAGCTTTCACAGCCTCTTCAAACAGTTGCAGCTTCATCATCCGGATGCGGTTCAAGTCCTCGTTCTGGGACATGTTTTGAGCCATTCCGCCGCCCGATGAAATGGGGGGGGTTGGTGGAGCTTCCAGGTTGTCGGGCCGCGCAACCAAAATGGTCCCCGCTGTCTGGTTGGACGCGCCCGGGTAGGACAGGTCGGGAACTTCTAGCGCCTTTGGGGGTTGGGCAGGAATAATCCCGTCCATCTGGTTTCCGGCGATTTCGTTTGCAAACATGGTGGTGCTGCCGGCCTTTTCTTCTTTGCCTTGGGGCTGTTGGGTTTGCTTTTGGGATCGGTCTGAGGCCACCATAACCATGATGCCCAGGAACACCGCCATAACGCCGGCAATTAAATACATCGGCAAATTGTTGACCCGCCGAACGCCCGTTTTCTTGGACGCCTGACCAGGCGAAGCGCCCGGGGCCATTTGGTCGTCATCGAGATTGTCAGTCATGGCCCACTACTCCTTTCGTGCCCACGCGCCAGCCGGGAAAACCAAACTATTCTGCACCACATAGGCGCGGCTAAGGGATGTAGACCCAACCATAACCATAACGCGGTAAAGATTCGTGCTGTCCGGTGCATCAAGCACATACCGAAGGCTCAACCCGGGAAGGGTGTCGGCTGCGGTGGGTTCTTGTTGTGTCGTTTCCGTGGTCGGGGCTGGCTTAAATTCTAAAAGGGCATAACCCTTGGCCCGAAGAGATTCGACCAGGAGGGTGCCGTAAGTGTCGGGGGTCGCTTGCCCAAGATCAAAGCGTGTGCTTGCTGGCGGATAGAGCGTTTCAAGTTGTTTCACGGTGTCGGCGGCCAAGGTTTCGTTTAGGCTGGCTGGGGCGTTTCCGACGAAATTGCCGTATGGCTCAAGGGGGGGGATGCAGCCAACCAGGCCGACCACCAAAAGCGCCAGGATTGCGAACTTAGCCATAATTATTTCCCCCTCTTGATCATCACGCGATCTTGGCTCGATCCAACGCCGGCAATCAAGATTGCCTTGTCAAAAACTGTATCGACAATATAGCGGTCGCCTTGTAGGCGATAGTTCACCATTACGGCTTCATCGCTGGTGAACAAACCACCTTCCTTGCGCACAACCAGAAGGGTGGGCGCTTCGGTTTGGGCCATTGTCTCCGGCATTTGAATGATGGTCTTAGCTCCATCGTTATAGACGCGCAAAGGTTTCCAGGCTGCGCTGCCGGATACCTCATAATCGAAATTCAGGTTGCCCAGATATTCGCCGGTTTCGGGAATGGTGCGCTCCCGCTGGTCCTGTACTTCACGACTCTTGATTTTTTCCCACTTAGCCATTGCATCTTCGGGATAAGAAAATGCGACTTGGGGCATGTACTGGGTGCGGTGGGACCGGAGGCGGAAATGATATGTGCGGCGGTTTGTGGTCACAGCCAGGGATGTTTCCAGGCCAACGTCTAGCGGCTTGATAATAAGGTGTTGCACTTCGCTGGCACCACTGCCGGTAATTGCCGGTTCAATCGTCCAGCGGGCCGTATCGCCCAGGTGAATCGAGTTGACGAGCTCGCCGGCCTGAAGGGCCACATCGCACACCTGAAGCACAGCGCAAACGATGCTAGGCTGTTGTGCCCCGTACAGAAAGATGATCGAGCCGTTCGGGCCGGAAACTGGAGCCAAACCCGTTGCACTCGCCGCTTTCCACTGTTCGGCAATGGCAATGGCGGCCTTTTCCTGCTGTGTCAGGGTGGGGTTTTTGCCTGAGAAATACTGGTCGGCCAACTTATCACTAGAGGCCGCCAGGGCGATTGTTGGTGCGGCGCACAAGCAGATTGCGAGTAGAAACTTTTTCATCGGGTTGACCCTCTCTTAATGCAGTTTTGACCAGGAGAATTCACGAATATAAATGCCGATTGGATTGTTACGCATCTGTTCTTCGGTGGTGTTGGGTGTTGGTTCGACAACGTAAACATTCACCAGGGCGCGCATCCGAGCAGGTTGACCCTTCACTATTCCTTGGCGGTCCCGGGTTGTTTCAACCCAATCCACTTGCCAGGTTTCTGGCGATTGTGAGAGGACCGACGAAATTTCAATACTTACTGTTTCAAGTGCAGCCCGTTTGAATGGGCTTGATTCTTCGGTTCCGTTGAGCCATTCGTTCATCCGGGCTGTGCCCGGATCGTTCGGGGCGAGCATCGAATATAGGTGAAAAACCGCTTTGCGCTGTAGGGCTACGTCTGGTGTTACTAGCCGAGCGTCAGCAATAAAGGAGGCAACCGTCGCTTCGATAATCCTTGCATCGGCCGGCATTGCCCGTTGAGCTGGGCCGGAGGCTACGGATTGTCCGAGCTTGTCAACCTGGACAACATACGGCACAAACCTCGACTGACTGCCTATATAGATGGACCCACCTACCCCACCTAGCGCGATCAATAGCGACAGGATGCCAATCATCTGCCATGTTTGGCGCGACGACACGACCCCCATGGTGTGTTCATTCCAGGTGCGCCGAGCGGCCAAATAGGGGTTATCATTTTCCCCTTTGCGGCGGCCTCCGTCCAAAACGTCATTGCTCTGGCGAGGATCTGCGCCCGGTGCGGGCTTCTTGTAGATCAAGCCTTTGATTTTTTCTCCGAAGCTCATATCGCGACTCCATATTCGTTAAGATTCAATCCTCGGCTGCTCAGCCACTCATTCACCCAGCCGTCACCGAACTTGGTTTCCAGAAGCTTGATGGTGGCAATGGATTCCTTGTCGGAGGCACCAACAAAAGATAGAGCCAGGGGGCCTAGTGCGAGATCGTACAGACGGCGACCGTTTTCCGAGACATAGTAATACTGGCTCTTGGGAATGGCCGTTGCCAGAATCTCAATTTGCCGGGCGTTGAGCCCCATGCGGCGGTAGAGGGCCGCCGTGTCCTCGTCCCGAGCATAGATGTTGGGCAGGAAAATCTTAGTCGCGGTTGATTCGACAATGACATCGAGAATGCCGGAATTGGCCGCGTCGGTGAGGCTTTGGGTGGCCATAAGCACCAGGCAGTTCGCCTTTCGCAAAACCTTGAGCCATTCTCTGATTTTGGCTCGAAAGGCCGGGTGCCCCAGCATCAACCAGGCTTCGTCAAGGATGATAACCGCGGGCTGACCATGGAGAGCGCGCTCGATGCGCCGGAACAGATAAAGCAGTACCGGAAGGGCGTACTTCTCACCCAGGTTCATCAATTCCTCGATTTCAAAAACCGTGAAATCGGAAAGTGACAAACCGTCTTCTTCAGCGTCAAGAAGGTGCCCCATCGCACCATCCACGGTGTACTGACGAATTGCATCGCGGATTTGCTCATCTTGAATCGTGACTGAGAATTCGGATAGGGTGCGGCCGCCACTCTCATGCAGACTCATGATTGCACTGCCAATTTCATTGCGCTGGCTCGGTGTGGTTTCTACTTTATTCAAGGCAAGGATGGTGTCGATCCACTCCATAGCCCAGGCGCGATCACCCTTTGTTTCAAGAAACTGCAACGGACAAAAAGCAAGCTTTTCATCGTCAGCCGCGACGGTAAAATGTTTTCCGCTCGCGCCCTTGGTTTCGGCGCGAATCCCTGCGGCAAGCGGATACATCGCCATACCTTTGTCGAAAGCAAAGATTGACATGCCCATATAGCGCCGGAGTTGTGCGGCGAGGATTCCCAGCTTCGTGGATTTTCCTGAGCCAGTCGGTCCGAAAATAAAGGCGTGCCCCAGGTCCCGCACATGGAGATTTAAACGAAATGGCGTTGCGCCGTGGGTAACACATTGCATAAGTGGCGGGGCGTTCGGCGGATACATCGGGCACGGCGCAGTGTTTTTACCTGTCCAGATCGTGCTTGTTGGCAGCAAATCAGCCAGATTCATCGTGTTGAGAAGAGGCCGCCGCACGTTTTCAACCCCATGACCGGGGAGGCTGCCCATGTAGGCATCCATTGTGTTGACAGTCTCAATCCGTGCAGCAAAGCCCAGCCGATTGATTGCTTTTTCCACCTGGCGCGCAGACGTTTCAAGTCGGGTTCGGTCCTCGTCCATAAGCACGACAACGCTTGTGTAGTAGCCTTGCGCAACCATGCCGCTGTTCACCTCGGCAATGGCCGCTTCAGCATCGGCTACCATCCACAGTGCATCCTGATCAATGGGGCCGGCGTTGGTATTGAAGACCTGATCAAAAAACCCGCGAACCTTCTGCCGCCACTTTTTACGAAACTTGTCCAGGTGATTCACTGCTTCATGGGTGTCCATGAAAATGAAGCGGGACGACCAGCGATATTCGCAGGGCAGCTCCCCCAGGGCGGTCAAGATCCCTGGAGTAGATTCAAGGGGAAATCCCTCAATGGCGACCGTCTGAATAAATTGCCGGCCAACCTTCGGCACGACCCCCGGCCACATCTCTTGTCCACCAATGAGAGCATCGAGGTACATAGGGTTGGTTGGTAGTTGTATAGGGTGATTTATTCCGACCACACAGAATTGCAGCCAACGCAGGAAGTCATCATGCGTAACCGTGGACCCGTCCTCGTTGACAATCTTGTGCCCCCGGAGGCGTTGCAGATTCACCGCTGACGATAGGCGCGATTCAATACTGGTACACTCGCGCTTAAAGTATTCAATTAAGCCCTTGGTGCGGACCTTTTGGTTGGGGGTTTTCGCGTCATCATCGAACATGAGTTCGACAAACTTGCTTTGAGCAAGGAGCGGTGGGAAATAAGTCACCGTGAAGACGAAATATCCCTCATACATGGGGTCTGCTCACGAAACGGAAAAAATCGTACGCTAAGCCTCCCCGATCATCCGTAGTGGCCGGAACTTACCCTTTTCGACCTGCCGGCTCTGCCGCCAGATGTAATCACCTGTCAGGTTGATGTGCTCCCAGCCCAGCGGCGACAGGTGCGGCAGCAACTTGTCGTCCACTTCTTTGCCCGAGTCGCGCAAAGACTGCACAGCCCGCTCCAGGTAGACCGTATTCCATAACACGATGGATGACACCACCAGGTTGAGGCCGCTGGCGCGATAGCGCTGGTTCTCGAAACTGCGGTCGCGGATTTCACCGAGCCGGTTCAGAAACACGGCGCGGGCCAGCGCGTTCTTGGCCTCACCCTTGTTTAAGCCGATCTGCACACGGCGGCGCAGTTCGACGTTTTGCATCCAGTCGAGTGCGAATAGCGTGCGCTCGATGCGCCCCAGTTCGCGCAGCGCGACCGCCAGGCCGTTCTGTCGCGGATAACTGCCGAGCTTGCGCAGCATTAGCGAGGCGGTGACAGTGCCCTGCTGAATCGACGCCGCCAGTCGCAGGATTTCGTCCCAATGTGCACGGATGTGCTTCACGTTGACGCTGCCGCCGACCATGCCTGCGAGCGTTGGAAATTGCTTCGCGTCGCCGTGGATGTACAGGCGCTTGTCGGCCAGGTCGCGGATGCGCGGGGCAAAGCGGAAGCCAAGCAAGTGCATCAGTGCGAATACATGGTCGGTGAAGCCGGCCGTATCGGTGTAGTGTTCCTCGATCCGCAGGTCGGACTCGTGATACAGCAGGCCGTCCAGCACATGAGTCGCATCGCGTACCGTGGCATTGATGACCTTGGTGTGGAACGGTGCGTACTGGTCGGAGATGTGGGTGTAGAACTGAACGCCCGGCTCTTGTCCATACTTCAGATTCACTTGCCCGGCAAATTGTCCTCGGCCTCCGGCCTTGAAGTTCTGGCCGTCGGATGAAGACGTGGTGCCGTCACCCCAATACGTGGCGAACGGCTGGCGGAACTGCGCGTTGACCAACTCCGCCAGACCAGCCGAGTAGGTTTCGTCGCGGATATGCCATGCCTGCAACCATGTCAGTTTGGCGTAGGTTGTGCCGGGGCACGATTCGGCCATCTTCGAGAGGCCCAGGTTTATCGCGTCGGCCAGAATGGTTGTCAGTAGCAGGTGCTGATCGTCGGCTTCCGCGCCGCTCTTGAGGTGCTTGAAGTGACGAGTGAATCCTGTCCAGCTATCGACTTCCAGCAGCAGTTCGGTAATCTTCAGGTGCGGCAACAGGCTATAAGCCTGCTGCATCAGCGATTCAGCCTCGTCCGGCACCGCGTTGTCCAGCGGGGTGATCTTGAGGCGGCCGCTGCTGGTGATGGCGGCGGCGGGCAACTCGTTGGCGGCGGCGAGCCGTTCCACGGTTGTCAGTTCGCGTTCCAGCAACGACAGCCGGTTTTGCAAGAAGTGCTCGCAGTCAGTTTCGACGGCCAGGCCGAGTTCCTTTTGTTCGCGTTGCACCGTGAAGCGCAGTGTCGGCAACAGGTATTCTTCGAAGTCTTTGAACTGGCGCGATCCCTGTACACAGATGTCGCCGGAGCGTAGCGAATTCTTCAATTCGGAGAGCACGCACAGCTCGTAGAAACGGCGATCCAGACCGTCTTCCGTACGCACCAGGCTGGCCCAGCGCTTGCGCACGAACGAGGTCGGCGCATCATCCGGTACCTTGCGCGCCTGGCGTTCGTTCATGCGTTTCAGAACCTCGACGCCGGCCAGCAGCTCGCGCGCTGTCGGTGCGGCCTTCATGCTCAGCGCTTCCAGCAGGGTCGGTGTGTAGCGTCGAAGCTGGGTGAAGCTGTCGCCGACCAGGGGCAGGAAGTCGAAATCCTCCGGCCGGGCCAGCGTTTCCGCTTCGGTGATGCTCTCGCTGAATACATCCCAGGGGATAATGGCCTCGATGGCGGCAAACGGATCGCCGCCCGACTGCTTGGCCTCCAGCAGGGCGCGGCCGATGCGCGAATACAGGCGTACCTTGTCGTTGATCGCTCTGCCGGATTTCTGGAAGCGGTCGGCATGATTGCGCTTAGCCTTACTGAACAGCGTTCCCATGAAGCGGTCATGCAGGTCGATGATTTCGTCGATCAGCGTGGCGCGCGTCTCGAGTATCACGGCCACTAGCGTCGCGTAACGACGGGCCGGTTCCAGGTCGCGCAGGTGCTGCGCCGTCATTTGCCCGCCTTCGCGGGCGAGCTTCAGCAGGCGGTTTTGGTGGATGGCGTGCTCCAGCCCATCCGGCAACCAAAGGTCGCTGACGGTTTTCAGGCGCTCCAAGTGGGTCAGCATATGCTTGGGCTTTGGCGGGCCGGGCGGCTGTCGCAACCAGATAAGGCCGCTCCCCTTGGTGCCTTCGCGGACCGCAAGCAGCCCGTTGAGTGCGCTCCTGTGACGATCCGCCAACGGTACGGTCAGCGCCTCGTACACCTGGCGCGTACCTCGAGTGAGTGCTTCGCTGCACACGCGCTCGAGGACATCGATCGCAGGCATGATGATGCGCTGCTGTCGCAGCATTTCGACCAGCGCTTCGGCCAGCACGATGCCCCGGTCGGTTTGTTGGGCCATCTCGGCAAGCTGGTGGACGAAACGCCGGTAGTCGGCAATGGCAAATGGCGACAGGTTAAGCCAGGCATGCAATTCCGTCAGGTGCTCGCGCCGGGTCTCCGGCCGCTGCGCATATTGCGGCCAGGTGTCCGGCTCGATGCGTAACTGCCTCCCAACGATGGACAGCAAGGGCGCTGGCGGCTCTGCGTCGGTCGGCAGAGCGAAGCCGGGATAGCGCAGATAGCACAACTGCACCGCGAAACCGAGCCTGTTGTGATTGCCGCGGCGCTGGCGGATGGCCGACAGGTCAGGTTCCGAGAATGTGTAATGCCGGATGAATTCGTCGTCAGTCGCCGGGAAGGCAAGCAGGCCAATGCGCTCGGCAGGCGTCAACAAACTGCGACGTGGCATGGTCAGTCATCCGTTCTCAGGTATTGGTATAAGGTTTCGCGGCTGATGCCGAATTCCCGGGCTAGCTTCGATTTCTGCTCGCCAGCTGCGGCGCGCTGTCGCAGCTCAGCTCCCCGTTCCGGTGACAGCGCCTTCTTGCGGCCCCGGTAGGCGCCGCGTTGCTTGGCGAGCGCAATACCCTCGCGCTGCCGCTCGTGGATTAAGGCCCTCTCGAACTCGGCGAACGCGCCCATCACCGACAACATCAGATTCGCCATCGGCGAGTCTTCGCCGGTGAAAGTCAGGTTTTCCTTAACGAACTCGATGCGCACGCCTCGCTTGGTCAGCTGCTGCACTAGGCGGCGCAGGTCATCAGGGTTACGCCCCAAGCGGTCCATGCTGTGCACCACCACTGTATCGCCCTCGCGCACGAAGATCAGCAGCGCGTCGAGTTCAGGCCGTTGCGTATCCTTGCCCGACGCTTTGTCGGCGAACACCTTGTCCACCTGGACGTGCTCCAGTTGGCGTTCCGGGTTTTGGTCGAAGCTGCTGACCCGGATATAGCCGATGCGATGCCCCTGCAAGATGCCTCTCTAGCCAGAAGTATCAGGGAAAAATCTATGATTCTTGGCACCGTCTGTCCATAAATTTCGAATGCAGCCCTATTCTGACACGCCGTGTCGGCCTGCCCTGACATCAGGCTAGGGTATACCTCAAAATGACGCATTTGACAAAATCATTATTAATCACTATGATTCAATGAAAATCAACGCCGACCAGACAAACAGACGGGCCCTTTTTCCGAAAGGCCTGGAGTGTTACAGATCAGCGTACTCGACACCTGTCTCATATGGTCCGTCACTGAAAAAACAGGAGATCCGTCATGGCACAGACAAAAACCAAAGTGCTTACTGCACATGTCCCCCTGCCGCTGGCCGAGAAGGTCGATCAGATGGCCGCTCGGCTTGAGCGGTCCCGCGGCTGGATTATGAAGCAAGCGCTGTCGGATTGGATTGACCAGGAAGAGGAACGCAGCCGCCTTACGCGAGAAGCATTGGCTGACGTGGATGCCGGTTGTGTCATTGATCACCAGGCCGTGCAGGCATGGGCCTATAGCCTGAATACCGACACCCCGTTGCCCGTGCCGCGCTGATGGAACTGAAGTGGACGGACAAGGCGGTCTCCGATATGGCGCGGCTCTATGAATTTCTGGCGCCGGTGAACAGGGACGCGGCTGCGCGCACTGTCCAGGCGCTCACCAGCGCGCCGACAAGCCTATTGGGGAACCCACGCATCGGCGAAAGGCTCGAAGAATTCGACCCCCGCGAGGTCCGTCGAATTCTCGTCGGGCACTATGAGATACGCTACGAAATTCAAGAATCCACGATCTATGTGCTACGTCTGTGGCATACGCGCGAGGATCGGTAGCATGGCTTTACCACCAACCCTGGCCCAATAAATGGGTTCATGTCAAAAGTTGGCACTATCGCAACTACCCGGTCATTACCCCTGAACAGCAAGTTCTAGACACTCAACGGCCCAACCTGGTTTTTCTGGGTTGGGCCGTTCCTAGAAACGAAGAACTCAAACTGATTTGGATTCGGCCCTACTTCAAAGGGCCGGACCTCGCCACGCTCATAAACAAGCCGTACCTGGTGAACTGCGAGGCTTAGCGTACGATTTTTTCCGTTTCGTGAGCAGACCCCGATATGCTCTCTATAACAATCACTAGTTCTTCCCCAGGTGCCGGACCGCTGCCTCCTCAGGCAGCAGCGCCTTGAGCACCCCGGCGGCGAAAAAGCCGAACAACACAAAAGGCGCCAATGCGACCAAGCCCCCCAGCACTCAGTAAGAAATGCCCAAAAAGATTTCAAACATAATCATCTCCCAGGCGACCCTCTTTTGACGATGATCGCCGCGGCCATGTCGGCATCAACCGCATACTGACTGTAACCGACTGAAAAGACAAAGGAGGGGAAGTTGGCGTTCAACTCAATGGGGTTGCCGGGAAGCACTCCCATGACCATCAGCTTCTGCAATTTTTTCGAATCGTTGGCCTTGATGTAGGCAATGACTCCGGTTTCCCCCGGTTTCAGGTTCGTCAAGGGGACCACGAATTTCTCTTTGGTCTCCCGGGCCTTGCGGCAGCAGTCGCCAGGAGGAATCGGTTTACCGTGGGGGCAGGTTTCGGGATGCCCCAGCAGTCGACAAATTTTCTCTTCGATTCCTTTTTTGACGATATGTTCTACCTGGCAGGCAGCCTCTTCCATGTCCTCCTGATCGGTTTCGATGATGTCGTGGAACAGGCGTTCCGAAAGGCGGTGCCGGCGGATGGCCCGCTCGGCTTCTTTCTCTCCCGCCGGGGTAAAGTGGATGGTTTCCCCAGACCGTTCCACCAGCCCCTCCCGTGCCAGTAGATCAAGGGGGATCTCCAGTTTTTGACTCAGTTGACTTTCCGTGTCCAACCGCGGGCTGGCGTCCACCAAGCACACCCACAGAACCTCCAGCGCTTCTTCAACCTGTTCATTTATTTTCATCAGCTTTTCTCCTGAATTTCTTTTTTAAATCTCTTAATGTTTCGACAAATTCCGGCTCCCGGGGTGATTCATAGCCACAGTAAGGGCACTTGACCTTCTGGCAGCCGCCGAAGGAGGCACAGGTCCGACAGCCCTTCTTGGCTTCGGTTGCGGCGAATTCCTTCCGGCAAAAGGGGCAGATCACAACTGAACTCCAGTGAAATTGAGCAGTACGTTGACCAAGCCACCGACCGCAAAGGCAAAGGGGAAGATGAACAGGGCCATGGCGCAGGCCATTTTGAGGCCCCGTTCCTTTTTCATCATCAGGAACTGGGCGATGCAGGGGACGAACAGTGTCAGGGTGATGATCGCCACGGCCAGCTGGTTGCCGGTGAGGGCCCCGGCCTGCTGCAGATCATAAAGTCCGGCTGCACCGTAGTCTCGGCGGAAAAAGCCGAACAGGAAAGCGACCGCCGCCTCTTTCGGCAGGCCGATCCAGCCCATCACATGCGAGAGCCAGGAGACGACAATGTCGAAGGTTTTGGTGATGTTGCCGACCCAGATCAGCACACTGGCCAGGATAAACAGCGGCAGGATCTCGACGAAATACCACTGCATGCGGGTGTAGGTCTTCATGAAGACCGCACCCGGGCGGGGCATGCGCAGGGGGGGGACCTCCATGTAGAAGTTCGGCCGGTCGCCGGGCATCAGCCGCGCGGTGAGAAAACCGATGAACAGAAAAATGAACAACATGAATCCGGCCCAAACCGCCATGGCACCCGGGTTTTCAGCCACCATGCCGAGAATAACGCCGAGTTGGGCGCTGCAGGGGATCGCCAGGGCCAACAGCAAGGTGGCGATGATCCGCTCCCGATTGGTTTCCAGGGTCCGGGTGACCATGGTGGCCATGGTGTCGCAGCCGAAGCCAAGGGTCATGGGGATGACCGCCCGTCCATTGAGTCCGATCTTTTTGAAGATTCGGTCGACCAGCAGCGCCAATCGGGGCAGGTAACCGGTATCCTCGATGATCGAAAAGGCGATGAAGAAGGTACCGACAATTGGCAGGATAATGGCGATGGCATAGCGAATCCCCAGGGTGATGATGCCGTAATCCATGCCCAAAAGGTCCCGGATTGGTTGCCAGGGGACGTAGGTCATGAGGACGTTGTTGATCCAGGGATTGATGTGTTCACCAAAGAGATCGGTTTCCAGAAAGTCGACGACGGTGCCGGCTCCGAATTCGCCGACGAACTTATAGAGACCGAAGTAAAGGACCAGAAGCAGAATGGGGACCCCCGTCAGCGGTCGCATGGTCCAGCTGCTGAGACGGGTTGCGAAGGATTTTCCCTTGCTGGCCGGCGCCGCGAAGGCCTCTTCGCAAAGACTGACCGCGCTCTGGTGGATCATCATCGACACCGCGTAGCTGGCGGGCTCGGCCAGCTTCCCTTCCAACTCCGCCAGGGTGGCGTCAAGAAAATCGGTCGATTGCCCTTCCAGTTCGCGCTCTTCTTCGGCAATGGCCGCATCGCCCTGGATCAGCAACAGGGCCTGAGCCCGTTGCGACAGACCGCGACCGGCTGGCATGATCGGCGCGAGGGCATTCAGTGCGCCGTCGATGGCCTCGCCGTAATAGATTTGCGGGGTTTTTTCCGGGTGGCGGTAGGAGACGATGATTTCCTTCAAGGCATCAACCCCCTTGCCGGAGAGGGCCGAGATGGCCACCACCGGAATGCCCAGCTTCTGTTCCAATAGGCCGGTATCGATGCGGATTCCGAGGCTATTTGCTTCATCGATCATATTGAGAACCAGCACCACCGGCAGGGCGGCTTCGACCAACTGCAGGGTCAGGGAGAGCATACGCTTGAGGTTCTTGGCGTCGATGACATGCAGCACCACATCGGCCTTCCCGGCCAGCAGGATGTCCCGGGTGACGCGCTCCTCGCCGGTAATCGGCAAGAGGGAATACATCCCTGGCGTATCTTCAACATTAAACTCTTCGACGCCGATCCGGCACTTGCCCTGGGACACCTCGACCGTGGTCCCCGGGTAGTTGGAAACCACCACGTAAGAGCCGGTGAGACGGTTGAACAGGGCGCTCTTGCCCACGTTAGGGTTGCCCACCATAACGATCTTCCTGAGACCGGTTTCCTCGCAGGTTTGGCCGTTCTGACAACCGCAACCGCTTTTCTGACCCATTATTTCCTCCAGTCGAATGTTGTATTTGTGTGAACGCATGTAAATATATTCACATGTAAGGACAAAAAAAGGTTCTACCCTTCTTCCAGGTGACGAATCCCTTCTTCAAACAGGTTGCGAACATGCTCGTCATCCAGGGAATAATAAACCATCTTGCCGTCCTTGCGGTTTTTGACCAGCCGGGCGCCGCGCAGCAAGCGAAGCTGGTGGGAGATGGCCGACTGGGTTCCCTGGACCACCGCGGCGATGTCGCAGACACACAGCTCCTCTTCAGCCAAGGCATGAAGAATTCGCAACCGGGTCGGCTCGCTGAGAACCTTGAAGGTTTCAGCCAGTTGCACAATGGTCTGCTCGTCATGCATCCGGGCCCGGGCCCGGGAGACCCGCTCGACGTCCACGTAACTGATCTGGCAAATATCTTTTGACATGTTATCCGTTTGTATGAATAATCGTTCAGGCGTTTTGGCTTTTTACCTTTATTGCCCTTTCTCTGTCAAGGAGAATTTGAAAAGGGTTTTCATCGGAACTAAATGATCCCCCCATCGCACCAACCCAAGAGACTCTCCTTGCCTGCCCTGGGGCTTATTCTGACCGGAATCATCCTGACCATGATCCTCGGCGTGATCACCTGGCGCAATCTGGATCGCGAAGAGCGCTTGATGGAGAACTTCCTTCGTGAGGAAGGCCTGACCCTCATCCGCGCCTTCGAGGCGGGCGCCCGCACCTCCATGATGATGAACTGGGAAGGCAACTCCCTGGCGACCCTGGTGCGGGAGACGGCGCGAACCGAATCAATCGCCTATATCGTTATTGCCGACGCCTCCAGTCGACTTCTGACGGCGGCAGGCGAGAGGCGCGATGGCGAGATCCTTTCGGTTGCGCAAGTCCTGGCGCAGGATCAGCCCCTCACCCGCCGGACAAACGATGCCGCCGGCCGGGGCGTGTTCGAAGTCGCCAAGGAATTCAACCCGGTTCTGCCGGAAACGGCCGGCCGTGAGGGGATGATGGGGCGCTGGCAGAGATGGTGCGGTATGGGCTGCGCATCGGACGAGCAGGAAGGGCGCCGAGCGATTTTCGTGGGGCTTTACACCGCCGAGTTCGAAGCTGCTCAAGACGAAGACCTCCGCCAAAGCCTGCTCATGGGTGGACTTCTTCTGCTTCTGGGATCGACCGGGTTTTATTTCCTCTTTCTTTCCCAGCAGACCCGGGTGACCAAAAACACCCTGGCCAACATGGAGCTCTATACCCGCAACGTCATTGACAGCGTGCCCGCCGGGCTGATCACCCTGGACAATCAGGGTCGCATCGTCTCCCTCAACGACAAAGCCCGGGGGATCTTCGGCAAACAGGGAGAGGCGGCCGAGGGGAAACCCCTGGAGGCTCTGACCGGAACCGAACGCTGCGAGATTGCGCTGCTGGTCCGGGAGGGCCGCGAATTCGTGGAGCGGCCGATGGAGTGCCAAAGGCCAGATGGTGAGAGCGTTCCGGTCAAGGTAAGCGCCTCGCGCCTGACTGGCCGGGATGGAGAGCCTCTGGGGACCGTGCTGATGGTCCGGGACATGCGCGAGCTCCGGGCTATGGAAGAGGCGCTGGAACGCTCCCGGCGGCTCGCCGCCCTCGGGCGCATGGCGGCTGGCATCGCCCACGAAATCCGCAATCCCTTGGGAACCCTGCGCGGTTTTGCCCAGTATTTTGCCAAACTCGGAGAAAAGGACCCTCATGCCGAAGAATACGCCAAACTGATGGTCGGCGAGGTCGATCGGCTCAATCGCACCGTTTCCGCCCTGCTGCAGTTCGCCCGGCCGCGGGAGCCAGAGCCGGCGGAAGTAGATCTGGGCGATCTGCTGCGGCGCACCGCCCGGCTGCTGCAGGATGATTTGGCGGCCCAGAACCTGACCTTTCAGCTCGAACTGCCCGCCGAGACGGTCCTCTTCACAGCGGATGCCGACCTGCTGACCCAGGTGCTGATCAATTTGCTCCAGAACGCCCAGGCCGCCACCGAACCTGGAGGGGAAATCCGCCTCGGAGCAAGTGGACAAGATGCAGACACCCGCTTCTGGGTGGAGGACACCGGCAAAGGGATGGCCCCCGAGGAACAATCGCGCATGTTCGACCCCTTCTTCACCACCCGCAAGACCGGCACCGGGCTGGGCCTGGCGATGGTCCACCAGATCGTGGAGCAGCACGGCGGCCGCATCGAGGTGGAGAGCGCGCCGGAGAAGGGCACCCGGGTCGAAGTCATTCTTCCCCGGGAGCCGGCACAACGCAAAGCGGTCACAGCTTTTGCGTGAACCCTTGGAACATGAGGACCAACGGATGACGAGCTTCAAAAGAATCCTGCTGATGGCCCCGGTCATGCTCTTCAGCATCGGTTGCGACCGGATCACCAAGGCGGTCGCCCGGGAGTACTTGGCCGATTCTCCCGGACAGTCGTTTGGGGGGGACCTGCTTCGCCTGCAGTATGCGGAAAATTCCGGCGCCTTTCTGGGGATGGGTGCGGGCCTGCCGGAAACGACGCGTTTCTGGGTCTTTGTCGTTGCGGTCGGGGCGGTCCTGCTGGGTGTGCTGGTCTGGACCCTCTCCTGTCGGAGCTTGCGCCCTGTCGGTGTGGTGGCCCTGTCTCTGGTGCTGGCCGGAGGGCTCAGCAACCTTTATGACCGGGTATTCAACGGCGGCGCCGTCGTCGACTTCCTGAATCTGGGTCTGGGGAGCCTGCGCACCGGCGTTTTCAATGTGGCTGACGTTGCCATCACCACCGGCGTAACCTTGCTGCTGCTCGGGGAACTCATTGGAGACCGGAGGGAGCCGGAACATGAAAAAGAATAAAGCCGTTATTCTCGTGGTCGACGACGACACCGCCCACCGCACCATGCTCAAGGCCCACCTGGGCGGCGAAGGGTACGAGATCGTCGAGGCCGATGACGGGGATGTGGCCATTCATCTGGCCCGGGAGCGCGAGTTCGATCTGGTCCTGCTCGATCTGAAGATGAAACGGGTGGGAGGGATGGAAGCCCTTGAGGCGATCCAGGACGCGAAACCGGCTCTGCCGATCATTATCATCACCGCCTTCTCTTCGGTGGAAAATGCCGTTGAAGCAATGAAGAAGGGCGCCTTCGACTACGTCACCAAGCCGGTGGATGCTTCGGAGCTGGTCCTGACGGTGGAGCGGGCGCTGAGTTTCGAGCGCCTGCAGCGGGAAAATGCCGCCCTCAGGGAGCGGCTCGGCGAGAAGTTCGACTTTGGCAACATCATCGGCACCAGCCGCCCCATGCGCGAACTCTTCGAAACCCTGGCCCTCGTCGCCCCGAGCGATGCCACGGTGCTGATCACCGGCGAGTCGGGGACCGGCAAGGAGTTGGTCGCCAATGCCGTCCACCAGAACAGCCAACGCGGGAGCGGCCCCTTCGTCAAGGTCAACTGTGCGGCGCTGCACGAGAACCTGCTGGAGAGTGAGCTGTTCGGCCACGAAAAGGGGGCCTTCACCGGCGCCGCCGAGCAGCGCAAGGGCCGTTTCGAGCTGGCCCACAAGGGGACATTGTTTCTCGATGAGATCGGTGACATGAGCCCCACCACCCAGGCCAAGATTCTGCGCGTACTGCAGGAGGGGGAGTTCGAACGCCTCGGCGGCGCCAAAACGATCAAGGTCGACGTGCGCCTGCTCGCCGCCACCCACAAGGACCTGCAACAGATGGTGGAAGCTGGCAGCTTCCGCCAGGATCTCTACTTCCGCCTCAGCGTCGTCCCCTTGGAAATCCCCCCTCTGCGCGAGCGCCCAGAGGACATCCCACTCTTGGCCGGGCATTTTCTTAAAAAGTACAGCACCAAAAACCGCAAGAATATCCGCGGCCTCCACCCCGAGGCCTTGGATGCCCTGCTGGCCTACGCCTGGCCCGGCAACATCCGTGAACTGGAAAACACCTTGGAGCGGGCGGTCATCTTCTGCCTCGGCGAGCAGATCACCCTGCGGGAGCTTCCCGTCCCCGTCCGCAAGGCGGCTGAAAGCACTGAGAAACCTTTCGCCCTGCGACCTGGGCACAGCCTCAAGGAGATGGAAAAGGATCTTATTTACGCCACCCTCGCCCAGACCGAGGGCAACCGCACCCGCGCTGCCGAGATTCTCGGCATCAGCCGGCAGACCCTGCAGAACAAGCTCAAGGAATACAATCCTTCTTAAGCCCCCCGCCTCGGGGGAGTACTGTCAAATAATGTGACAACCCACCCCATTCCCCCACCTTGGCGTCGCCAAATATTTTTACACTCCGCATCAGGCCAGAACCATAAAATCGTCACAATTCCAGCCAGTTAAGTATAGAATCCGGCAGCTGGCACCCTCCTTGCGATTACCATTTAGCAACACATCACGCATTGAGGAGGTTGCCATGAAAAAGAGGATTCTGCTGCTGGTGGTTCTGGTCGGAGCGACCTTGACCCTCTCGGGCTGCGGCCATTGGGGCTGCTGGGATGGGGATGGGCACACCCATGGCCAGGGCCAGACTCACAGCCATTATGCCGGCTGCGGCCACCCAGGCTATTGAAAGGGAACAACCATGTTTTGCGAACCCGGTTGCGGCGGCTGGTTTTTCAGCGAATGGATCATCCCAGGAGTGTTCCTGCTGGTCCTGCTCGCTGGAACGGCCTGGCTCCTGAGCCGGAGATCCCCGTCGTACGTATCCGCAGCCGGGCATTGCCCTCATTGTGGCGGGCCAGTGCAGGAGGTCTATTTTCGCTGTCCGCACTGCGGAGATACTCTCAAAGCAAATTGTCCCGGTTGCAGCCGGGTGGTGGAACAAGCCTGGGACTTCTGTCCCTTTTGCAACGCGGCACTGAAGGCCGAAGCGAAACAACCGAGCACCACAATGACAACAGATCGACCAACCCCATGAACCTTAAGGAGAGCACTATGAAGAACAATCGTAAACTGATCGCAGCAACGGCAATATTGGCCATGGTGGCCATGGCGGCCCCGGCCTTTGCCTGGATGGACGGCTGGTCGGGCTCCCGGATGAACCGCGGAGCAGGAGGGGCGACCGCTGCTCAATCCCTGACCGCCGAGCAACAGAAAAAAGTCGATGAGATCCAGGGCAAGAATCAGCCGCAACTGCAGGACCTGCAGCAGAAGCTCAACGCAAAACAATCCGAATTGAACGCGGCCCGTAGCGATGATGCCACGACGGTTGGTCGGCTCAACGCACTAGAAAGCGAGCTGAACAATCTGGAACGTGCCTACTGGACCACGCTAGACCAGGCTAATTTGGAGGTGAGCCGGATCACCGGCGGCGAATACGGCCCCTGGTTTGCCTGTGACTACCAAGGTTGTGATCACGGTTACGGCAGACACGGCATGATGCGGGACGGTTACATGATGAGAGACCGTAGCATGCGCGGCGGTCATAACGGCTCTTGTTGCTGGTAACTGTTTTGATTTCGGTACCCCATAACGCTGAAAGTGGAGTTGCAGCTATGAAAAAGACATGCTTTGACAGGCTTCTTGGTTTCATGCTGGTTGGTATGTTCCTGGTGGTTTCTTCTGGACCGACCTTTGCCGTCGATGACCAAGAGGCGCTTCAGGGAATGACTGCTGCCAAGGTGGTGTTCGATGTCAACAAGGATGATCCGCAAAAGCTGTTGCGGGCCTTGACTGCAATCAGAAATGCCAGTGAGAATCTGACCCGACAGGGTGTGCAGCCCGATTTCGTCGTGACCTTCCGGGGCCCCACGGTGGTCTGTCTGGCCGACATGAAAGAGGACCCGGACGTGGATGAGTATAAGGAAGCGGTTATGGATAAGATTTCCTGGAACATTATTGAGTTAAAAAAAGCCGGCGTTCAGCTGGAAATCTGTTCCCTGGCGCTTAGCTTGGTCGGCATGGAAGACACTGAGCTGCTGCCCGGCATCAAGAAAGTCGGCAACAGTCTGGTCTCCCTGATCGCCTACCAAAACAGAGGGTATGCAATGGTGGCCATTTGAGCATGAGGGGTTAGGTTTTGGGTGGAGCGTCCGGATAACTCAACCCGGACGCTCCCAAAGCAATCATCAACCGGAAGGAGATGAATAAAATGAGTTACGTTTTCAGCAAAACAGTTGCCGGATCTTTCGATCAGGCGATCGCCAGGGTCACAGAAGAACTTGGCAACGAAGGGTTCGGCGTCCTGACCGAGATCGATGTCCAGGCGACCCTGAAGAAAAAGCTTGACGTCGATTTCAGAAAATACCGCATTCTCGGCGCCTGTAATCCGAGCTTCGCCCACCGGGCGCTGCAGGCCGAGGCGCACATCGGCGTCATGCTTCCCTGTAACGTCATCGTCCAGGAGTATGAGGACGGCCGTGTCGAGGTTGCGGCAGTCGATCCCATCGCCACGATGCAGGCGATTGACAATTCCGACCTGGCCGACATCGCAATACAGGTACAGGCAAAGCTGAAGAAAGTGATCGACAATATGTGACAATCGGCTTCCGTCTAGGGTGTGTCGTTCCGTCTGGTCGGTTACCGGACAACAACAGAGAAGGGAACGACAACTGACGGTACGAACCAGAGAGTTGTTTGCATTGTATTTCCAAAGCTCTCGGTCTACGGCGCCAGCCTGCGCGGCGGCCTCAGCAGGGGGATTCAACAGTGAATGGCATTTGCTGCTCGGCTATGAGCGGGAACTGGGCCGGGACTTCTCCGCTGGCCTGCAGTACTACCTGGAATGTCTGGAAGATTACCGGGACCACCTGCCGGTCGATCAGCAATCCAGGGAAGAGGACCGGCATTTGCTCACATTGTGTCTGACCAAGCGGGCACTTACCCAGAACCTGATTCTTTCGCTGTTCACTTACTGTGCCCCTTCCGACCAATACTATTGGCTCTTTTTCACTGCTTTTGTCGGTCTCAACCTGTTTTAGCGCGCCTTCACCGACCGGTGCCCGAAGCTGACGCTACTGCGCAAACTGGGCGCAAAGGAAGGCTAGCGCCAAGGAGGATTTTGTGACGGGACACAGAGATTGCTCGAATTGCCCGAATCTCGCGCAAACCGGTAATGTTTGATTTTATCCGAAAACCTGCATCCTCTGATCGGTCTCTACCCGTGCGTAAGGCTCGGTCTAATCAATTCGCTCAATACTGGGAAAGGGCTTTTGGAAATGATGAGATATTGGAACGATAGCTGGCTGTGCGGGCCAGGGGCTTATTACCATGGCCCCTGGGGCATGATTGTCAACCTGGCTTTTTGGCTGCTGATTATTTTCCTGGCCGTTTGGCTTTTTCAGATGTTCTTCCTCAGAAAAGGCCCAAGGCCGGACCCTTCGCCAATGGAGGTACTGAAGCACCGTTATGCCGCAGGGGAGCTCGAACGCGAAGAATTCGAGCGCATGAAGAAAGAACTGCAGGGATGACCACGGATATCAGCCGCGCCTGCATGGGAAACCTGCTCGGCGTCTTTGGAAAGAAATTCTTCACGGAACGATTGAAGGGGAGCGCTGTCGCTGTCTTTGCCCTCCAAAAACCCGGACCGAAAAAACGCAGGGCGTATCGTTCCGCTTATCTGTTCCCCGAACCGCCTTAAGCAGCGTGTAACTTTAACCCTCAAACAGAAAGGCTTCACCCTGTGACCCGTATTTACACTGACAACTCACTCTCCATTGACCGCACCCCCTTGGTAAGCCTGAGCCGTATCGTCCCCAAAGGCGTCACTGTCTTCGGTAAAATCGAGGGGCGCAACCCCACCTACTCGGTCAAGTGCCGCATCGGCGCCTCAATGATCTGGGATGCCGAACAGAAGGGGCTGCTCGGACCCGGCAAGGAGATCATCGAGCCGACCAGCGGCAACACCGGCATCGCCCTGGCCTTTGTCGCCGCCGCACGCGGCATTCCGCTGACCCTGACCATGCCCGAGACTATGAGCATCGAGCACGCAAGGTGCTCAAGCCCTTCGGCGCCAACCTGATCCTCACCCCCGGCGCCAAGGGGATGGCCGGTGCAATCGCCGAGGCCGAGCAGCTGGCCGCCTCCGACCCTGGCCGCTACCTGCTGCTGCACCAGTTCAAAAATCCGGCCAATCCGGCGATCCACGAACAGACCACCGGCCCTGAGATCTGGGAAGATACTGATGGCGAGATTGATGTGCTGGTCTCCGGTGTCGGCACCGGCGGCACCATCACCGGCGTTTCCCGCTATATCAAACAGACCAAGGGCAAGCAAATCCTCTCGGTGGCGGTTGAACCCGCCGACAGCCCGGTCATCAGTCAAAAGCTGGCCGGCCAGCACCTGCAGCCCGGACCGCACAAGATCCAGGGGATCGGTGCTGGTTTCATCCCCGAGACCCTCGACCTGGCGATGGTCGACCGCGTCGAGCTGGTCAGCAATGACGAGGCCATCGACTTCGCCCGGCGCCTGGCCAAAGAGGAGGGGATCCTCTCCGGCATTTCCTGCGGCGCGGCGGCGGCGGTGGCCGTTCGCCTGGCGATGCAGCCCGAGTTCAAAGGCAAAAAAATCGTGGTCATTCTGCCCGACTCGGGCGAGCGCTATCTATCGAGCCCACTGTTCGAAGGAATCGTCTGATACTTCCATTGATCTGGGCGCAAAGAGCCAGAGGCTGGACCTCCGGCTCTTTGCGCTTGGAGCAGACTCTTCGCGGGCATTCATAATGGAAAAAGAGCCGCATCCGTGGCAGCGAGATCGATCATTATCGACCGCCAGCTCCTCTGCTACGACAACCTATCCGTAAGACCTGCGAGAACGGATCAACCAGAAGATACTGATGGCCAGAAAAAGGCCGGGGAAAACATCGCCAAAACGTGTATAGAGGCTGTTTCCCGCCCCCAGTCCGGCCCGGGTCACGATCACCGTCTCCTCAAACACCGCCGTTTTCCCCTGCACTCGCCCGGAAGGGGTGATAAATGCCGAGATCCCTGTATTGGCTGCCCGGGCCACCCAGATCCGGTTTTCGATGGCCCGGAAGCGGGTCATGGCCAGATGCTGATCCGGCGCTGAAGAGCGCCCGAACCAGGCGTCATTGGTGATATTGACCAGCAGATCGCTCCCCTTAAGCACATAATTGCGGGCCAGTTCAGGAAATATCCCCTCGAAGCAAACCAGCACCCCGATCTGCCGGCCGGCCATGGGCAAGGGGCTGACCGTGCCGGGAGAAAAATCCCCGATTCCCGCCACCAACTTGTCGATGAAGGGGAAAAGTGCCTTCAGCGGCACATATTCACCGAAGGGCACGAGATGGATTTTGTCGCTACGCCCGAGGCTCTCTCCGGACCGAGAAAGAAGAAAGGCGCTGTTCAGATATCTTTGCCGGCCATCGACCTGTTCAACGGCCGGGCTGCCGAAAAGAAGATAGGCGCCCGTTTCGCGGGCGGTGTCCCGTACTTTTTCGGCGAGAAGACTCTCTTCCTGAAAATAAAAGGGCGTGGCACTCTCGGGCCAGAGAATAAGGTCCGCTCCCGTGGTCTGTGCTGCGCCCAGGGAGAGCGCGCCGTAGATGTCGACCGTCTTGGTTCGATAGGCCGGGTTCCATTTGAGGGACTGATCGATGTTGCCTTGGGCCAGAGCCACGGTGATCGTACTCTCCCTGGCATCCGGATTGCCTTTGAGGCACTTCTGTCCGTACCCCCAGTTCAGAAGAAAAAGAACCAGCGTGCAGGCCACCGTCTTTCTGGGGAATGGGTGTGTCTTAGCGTCCTTGAAGGCCATAGCAACACCAGCCAGGGTAGCGTTGCACAGAACCAGCAGAAAACTGATACCGTAGACCCCGAAAAGGTCCGCCGACTGAATGAGAACCAAATGGTTCTGTTGGGAATAGCCGAGAGTGCCCCAAGGAAAACCGGTGAAAAGAAACGAGCGCAGAAACTCCAGAGCTGTCCACAGGATGGGCAGAGTCAGGGGGAGAGGGTAATTAAGTTTATTTTTCAGTCGGCAGGCCGCCCAGGTAGCGGCACCCCAGAAAAGAGACAGATACAGGATCAGCAGCAGATAGGCGGCGAAGGAAAAGATCGGATGCATCCGTCCGTAAGTGGTCATGGCGATGTTCAGCCAGTAGAGGACCACCCCGAAAAAGACCGCCCCCGCAACGAATCCGCTCCGATACGGCCGCCTTTCCATGACCCAAAAGAGTGGCACCAAGGCAAACCAGGCAAGGCTTTCCATGTCGGCCGAGGGAAAAGCCAGTGCAAGCAGCAGCCCGGAAAGGGCTGCGCCTAAGGTTGCGCGGTCAGGCAGAAAACGGGACATGCTTCAAGAGACCTAGTGGACGGAAGTAGGCATGTTGCCTGGATCGATGCGGGCTTGCTGCACTTCTCGGCCTTCCAGCCGCGCCAGCATGGGGGCGATAGCCGCATGGAATGCGGACCGGCGTTGCCTGGATACGGGCTCGGTCGAACCTGCCTTCACCTTGGTGGGGTTGATAGGGGAGCCGTTCTTGTACATCCGGAAGCAGAGGTGGGGGCCGCTTGCCAGGCCGGTGCTGCCCACGTAGCCGATCATCTGCCCCTGTCGGACCCTTTTCCCCTTCGCCATCCCCTTGGCGAAGCGGCTCATGTGCAGATAGATGGTCTCGTAGCCGTTGGTGTGGCGCAGCTTGATGAAGTTGCCGTTCCCGGAAGTACGGCCGATATTGAGGATGCTGCCGTCGCCAACGGCCTTGATGGGGGTACCGGTCGGGGCGGCGTAGTCGATGGCGGGGTGGGCTCTCCAGGTCTTGGTGACAGGGTGGAACCGCTTCATGGTGAAGCCGGAGGAGATCCGGGAGAAGTCGAGCGGAGCCTTGAGGAAAGCCTTGCGCAGAGCGACCCCTTCGGCATTGTAGTAGCTGAACGGACGGTTGCCGTTCTTGAAAAGGAAGGCGGTAAATGTTTCCCCCTGGGTGGTGAAGGTCGCAGCCAGAATACGGCCGTAGCCAGCCGGTTCCCCCTCACGGAAGCGCTTCTCCACCAGTGCCTGGAAAGAGTCTCCAGCGCGCAGGTCGCGGATAAAATCGACATCGTAGGCGAAGATGTTGGTCAGCGTCGCGGCCAAGGCATCGGTTTCTCCAGACTGGGACACGGCCTCGAACAGGCTGGAGCTGATGGTGCCACGGACAATTTCTTCCTTAACTGTGTAGGCGATGGGAATGCGGGAGACGGAGACGCTCTCCCCATCCTTGCGGATGAGCAACTGCTCTTCCCGGTCAATGTCGTACTCGAAGCGCTCGAATTCGCCGCCGTTGACGTAGAGCTTATAGGTCTGGCCGGTGCGGATATCGGAGGGGGGGAAGACCCGGCGACTCCTCTCGGCGAGGGCCATCAGCTCCCGCTCGCTGAAGTATCCTCCGAGCAGGGAGCTGATGGTATCGCCGGAGCGAATGGAGCTCTCGATGACCTTCTTGCTGGCCTCGGGAACCGGGGGCGGTGCGGGGGAAGTTTCAACCGGTGCAAGGGCGGGGATAGCCCGACCCTGGAGAACGAGGACCGACAGGACAAGCCCCATCACAGCCGCAAAGGCAATGAGCCAGCCGACGGTAGGGCGAGAAAGACCAAGAGAGGGATGACGGAGGCTGTTGTTGCCGGCCGAACGCCTCCTCGTTTGGCGATGGGGCTTGAAATCAAAATCCATAGAAACACCTTCTCTCGGGAAATCTCATTGAAAACCGCGGCGGCGCCCATCACCAACCAGGGGAAGGCTTTTACCGCCCCCCTTTTCATGGACAGCAAAAACCCGCCGGCCTATTCCACTGCCGATGGTAGGGTCTTGCTCCAGCCGCCGCTCGGCTCACTAATAAGTGAATCGCCACAGACTGCCTCTGCCGAAAAGGCCGAGCAGCCGGATTCCTGCGTTTGCTCTTGCGAGGTGCCGGAAATGGCGTCGATCGACTGGGTAAAATCGTTCATCGGCCCTCTTGCTTCGAAGAGATACGGCGAAACGATCATAGGGACCCTTGTCGCATCGGCCCTGGCTAGGGCCATTTTGTTGCAGAACAGGCGAAACTTCTCCCTGAGACCGAGAGTCGCCGGCTGGTCCGGTTCCTTTTCGAAAAGCCCGAGTATCGCTTCGGCATCAAACGTCCCGCCCGGTTGCCGGAGGAGCCTGGCAAGCCTGGCTTCATCCGTGCCGGTTTTTGCCACGGGATAAAAGGCCGTCTCGGTTGCGGCCTCCGGGTCGTGGAGGATTTTCCTGGCGGCCTCTTCGCAGGCCGGGCAGGTCGGGGAAAAATAGATCTTGACCGGCGCCTCGGCGGAACCGTAGATCGGCCAAGGCGAAAAGGCGACCTCCTTAACCACCGCAAGGCCGACGAAGATGAAGAACACCGACCAGAGCAGTCCAATTCCGATCAAAAACTTCCGCGCCGGAATCTCCAGACCGATCACGGCGAAGAATGCTGTCAATCCGATCAGCAAGGCAACCACCTGGCAGCTGGAGCATGGCCAGAGAAGGGATTGATAGATGAGAAACAGGGTGTCCAGAAAGAGGGCTAGGCCGACGGCGACCGCCAGCAGCAGGTTGGCCCCTCGTCGCGGGTACCAGAGGGCTAAAAGAAAAATCCCCAGAAAACCGGCGAAGCCGTAGATGTAAAAAGAAAGGCCGAACAGACCATATCCCGCATAGATTTCGCATCCCCGGGTGCCGCAAAAAAGTTCTGCCCCGGCGGCATTCAGCAGGCAATAGAGCCCACCGAGGAAACTGCAGGCAAGCAGAAAAATTTTGGCCCGATCCGGCCTATTGATTTTCATTGCATCACCTCCTGCCTCGCTTGTCGATTTCATGACAATGTGGAGTGCTTTGCAGGATCGGCTGACCCGGGCATGAGCTCACGGCGCCCAGGACGCTCCGGCCGACGAGAAGGGGGCATCAGTAAAGGGGCCATAGAGAACCTTGCCCAGATAGTCATCCCTCCGTCCGTCGAAAAGTGAAGCCGCGATCGCTTCGGGATTGACCGTTCCCCAGTAATTGCCTGCCATCAACACATCGTTCGGCACCTCTTCTCCGAGCACGACAGCGTAGCGGCGGTTGCCAACGATGTTGTTCCCCTCAATGCGATACATACTGGGATAGGAAGAGATGAAGAAGCCTGTTTCATTGTAGGTGATGACATTGTTGCGAATCACCGGGGCACCGAAATGGAAACGGATGGCGGTGCCGTTGTCGCGAAAAAGGTTGTTCTGGATGAGGAAATCAGTGGTGTTGAAGCGTAGCCCGAACAGATTGTTTACGATCCGGGACTCTTCGATGACGGCTTTGGATTTGTGGCTGTGAATGGCGCTGTTGGCCTGGGTGATGCGGACGTAACGAAAGCGGACATCGGGGCTCTCGCGCAGATTGATTCCTCCCCAGCTCCCGGCGGGTGCACCTGAATCGATATAACGAAAGATGATGGGCGCCGCAGCGGTTCCTTCGGCAATGAGGGTTCCCCGGACGATCAGTTCGCTGCCGGGGAAGTTGGGACGTTCGGTAAAAAGATCCTGCCCCGGCGCGGGCGGCAGGAAAACCACCTCGGTGCCAGGGGCGATGATCAGTCGCGCCGCCTCATCTACCACCACATCACCGCCGACGAAGACCGTCCCCTGCCAGCGGATATCGCCACGAACCACTCCTGTCACGGGGGAAGGCCGGACAGGGGCAGTGGTGACGCAGGAGGCCGGAAAAAAGAGCAGAAGAATCAGGCCTGCAAGTTTCCACAGTAAATCATATTTTCCCATGTCCCTTGATCTTCCTTAACCGGTTGCCGGCAGCCAACGGTAGAGATAGCCCGTAAGCTTTCCGTAAAAGTCCAGAAAAAGCATCGCCCCAACCACCATCAGCATGACGCCGGTGGCAATCTCCACGAGCCGGATATATTTGCGGAACCGGTTGAAAACGGAGAGAAAGTCGTGAAAGAGCATGGCGGAAACCAGGAAGGGAATGCCCAGGCCCGCCGAATAGACGCTCAGCAGGAAAATCCCGCGCCCGGCACCACCGCTGGTTCCGGCGGCCAACGCCAGGATGGCACCCAGGATTGGACCGATACAGGGAGTCCAGCCTGCAGCAAAGGCCACCCCCACCAGGAAAGTACCCAGAAAACCTTTGGGCTTGTTGGGGATCCGGACCCGCTTTTCCCCGAGCAGGACACCGAAATGGAATAGTCCGCTCAGGTGGACGCCGAACAGGAAAATAAGTATCCCGCCACCTTTCTGTAGCCAGCCAAGACCCTCACGAAAGTACTGCTGAAAAGTGTGAGAGGCCAGCCCGGCGATCGCACCCAGGGTGACGAAGACGACGGAAAAACCCAGGATGAAGGCGAGGGTATGGTACAGGACGGTCAATCGTGTCCTGGCGCCGGGGTGGGCTTCTTGGAGCTGGCCGAAGGTCAGTCCGGTAATGTAGGTAACGTAAGAAGGGATCAGCGGCAGCACGCAGGGGGATGAAAACGAGAGCGCCCCTGCGGAAAACGCGATCCAGAAGGTCAGGTCGGTGGCGGTTTCCATGGTTTCATCACCTAATTTGCCGACGGCCGGATGCTGGCTTGGACGGGAATGCGCAGATCAGATTTAAGCGCGTCTTGGGCCGGAATGACGACATAGCCGCTGAAACGGTTCTGGCCGGGCCTTGAGGTCAGCTTGATTTCCATGACTGTACTCTGCCCTGCGGGCAACCTTCCTTCAGACAGCTTCACAACCAGATCGGGAGAACTGGTCTGCACGTTCTCCAGGCGCAGATCGCCATCGGATTGGTTTTTCAGGGTCGCTTGGGAAACTGCGGTTTTCCCCGTTGTGACCGCCCCTAGGTTGATCTGGGCCGGCACCACGGAAAGCGCCTCCCTGACGATCCCTTTGACATGCAGTTGCATGACCGGCTGCGTCGGGTCATTGCTATAGAGGGAAATGGCCTTGGTCACCGCACCGCGGAAGCGGGTGCTGTCAAAATTTGCCTGGACTTCGCCGCTCTCACCCGGAGCCAGCGTCTTGGCCGACAACAGCGCAGCGGTGCAGCCGCAGGAACTTTTCACCTTTTCGATGTTCAGCGGTTGATCGCCGCTGTTGCTAAAACTGAAAGTGTGACGAACCTTTTCGCCTTGGGGAACCTCCCCGAAATCGAAGGCCGGTTGCACGACCACAATTTTGGCCGCCGCCCAGACGTTACCGGCCAGCAGGCACACAAGCAAGACAAGACCGGGGGTGAATAGACGAAACATGGCCAATTCCTTTCTCTTGATGTTGAATTTCATTGCTCCGCTGCTTGCTGCTCAGCTGCCGTATGGCATGTGGTCCATAACAGGCAGGATACCCCGAGCACGATGCCGACATCGGCAAGATTGAACGCCGGCCAATGCCAGCTCCGCCAGTAAAAGTCCAGGTAATCGACGACAAAGCCCCGCATGATACGGTCGAAACCATTGCCGAGCGCACCGCCCATAATCAGGCTGTAGGCAAACGCCTCCGTCCTGCGGCGTGGTCTGCGCAGCATAACGGCCAAACAGATCGACACACCGAGCGTTATCACGATAAAGAAGTAACGTTGCCAGCCACCTGCATCGGCGAGAAAGCTGAACGCCGCGCCGGTGTTCCAGGCATGCACCAGATTGAAAAAGCCGGTCAGCGGAATGCTCTGGCCGTAGAACATCAGTGTTGAGACGGCGAGCTTCGTGAGCTGATCGGCCACCGCCACGGTTATCGCCAGGGTCCACCACCGCCAGGCAACCGCAGCGCTGGTGAGAGGGGTATCAACAGACATCATGTCTCTCCGCATTCAGGTTCATTTGCGCAGCAACCGCAGACCGTTAAACACCACCAGCAGACTCGCGCCCATGTCGGCGAAGACCGCCATCCACATGGTCGCATGGCCGGTGAAGGTCAGGGCGATGAACACGGCCTTGATCCCCAGTGCAAGTGTAATGTTCTGGGTGAGGATATTTGCGGTGGTGCGCGACAAGCGCAAAAAGGTCGGGATCTTGCGCAGGTCATCGTCCATCAACGCCACATCGGCGGTCTCTATGGCGGTATCGGTCCCGGCCGCGCCCATCGCGAAGCCGATATCGGCGCGCGCCAGCGCCGGGGCATCATTGATGCCGTCACCCACCATGCCGACTGTACCCGCTTGACCGAGCAGCGACTCGATGGTCTTCAGCTTGTCCTCCGGCAACTGGTTGCCACGGGCTTCGTCGATGCCGACCTGTTGCGCGATCGCTTCGGCGGTATGCGGATTGTCGCCGGTCAGCATCATCGTCCTGACGCCTAACGAATGCAGATCAGCAATGGCCAATCGACTGGTTTCCTTGACGGTGTCCGCCACCGCGAAAAGACCCAGCACCTCTGTTTCGGTCGCCAGCATTACGGCCGTTTTCCCCTGACGCTCCAGCTTGTCGAGCCGTTTTTCCAAATGCGATGCCATCAGTCCCAGTTCACCAATCAACCGGTGATTGCCCAGGTGATACAACTGTTTGTCGATGGTGCCACGCACGCCGCGACCGGGGATGGCGGCAAAATCAGCAACATCCGCCGGTACCAAGTCAGCTGCCTGTGCGGCGCGGGCGATGGCTTGCGAGACCGGATGATCGGAGCGGGTCGCAAGGCCGGCAGCCAACCGCCGCACCCTATGCTCGTCACCGACGAGTACGGCGAATTCGGTCTGCTCGGGCTTGCCGTGGGTGATGGTACCGGTCTTGTCCAGCGCCAATACGGCAAGTTTACGGCCGCCCTCGAGATAGACTCCGCCCTTGATGAGAATGCCCTTGCGCGCCGCGGCGGCCAGTCCGCTAACGATAGTCACCGGGGTGGAAATGACCAACGCGCAGGGGCAGGCCACCACCAGCAGCACCAACGCCTTGTAAATCCAGTCCATCCACACTGCGCCGAAGGCGAGCGGCGGGATCACGGCCACGGCCAGCGCGACGGCGAAGACTGCTGGTGTGTAAACCCGGGCGAACTGGTCAACGAAGCGCTGCGTGGGGGCGCGGCTCCCTTGAGCGGCCTCCACGGCATGAATGATGCGGGCCAGCGTGGTGTTCGCGGCGAGCGCCGTCACCCGGTACTCGAAGGAGCCCGACTCGTTGATGGTTCCGGCAAACACCGGATCGCTCTCAGCCTTTTCCACCGGCAGGCTCTCGCCGGTGATCGGCGCCTGATTGACGGTCGAGCTGCCTGAGACGATTTCGCCGTCCAGCGCGATCCGTTCGCCCGGCTTGACCCGGACCACCGCGTCGAGCGCGACGCTTTTGGCAGGGACATCCAGCCAGCTTCCATCAGGCTGGCGCACGGTCGCCGTCTCCGGAGCCAGGTCCATCAGGCCGCGAATGGCATTGCGTGCCCGATCCAGCGATTTCGCTTCGATGATCTCCGCCAGCGCGAACAGAAACATGACCATCGCCGCTTCCGGCCACTGGCCGATCAACATCGCGCCCGTCACCGCAATCGACATGAGCGCGTTCATGTTCAGGTTGCGGTTCCGGAGTGCGATAAAACCTTTCTTGTAGGTTGGCAGGCCGCCGGAGAAAATCGCCAGCAGCGCCAACGCGGCAACCGTCCAATGGAACCCGCCGTTCCACCAATACACCACCTCGGCGGCGGTGGCCGACACACCAGATAAGATCATCGGCCACCAGTTGGTTTTGGCTGGTTCGGCCGGCGCCGAAACATCCCCGCCCTGGACTTGCGCTTCAAGGCCGAGCGACTTCAGCGCCGCCAGAATCGAGGGCAGCGCCTCGGGCGCATGTTGCAGCGTCAGGGTGCGCTGGACCAGATTGAAATCGAGCCCCGCAACACCGGGCATTCCGGTCAACCTGCCGAGAATGAGGCCCTCCTCGGTGGGACAATCCATCTTGGCGATGGCCAGCACCGTGGTCTGTCCCGCCGGTGACAGGGTGTCGCGGACCGCCTGCATGCCGATCGCGGCCAGCGCCGCCTCCAGCGGCTCCGACGACGGCAGCTGGTGGGTCACGGCAAGAGTGCGCTGCACCAGGTTGAATTCCAGATCAGCCACACCGGGCAGACGCTCCAGCTTGTCGCGGATCAGGACCTCCTCGGTGGGACAGTCCATATTCTGGATCTTGTAGACCACAAGGTTTTGGCCCGTACCCGCCGGTTTGGCAGGGGGCAATGAGTTGATCGGGCAACCGCAGCCTTTGGATGCGCATTCGCTCATTGGCAGCTCCTTTTGAGTCGTATCTTCCTGATCGTCTTGCTTATTGAACACCCTGAAGCTACTATAGAGTCAAGCCCGATTCCGTACGATAGGAGCGATATCTCATGAAAAGGAATATGAAGATTGGGGAACTGGCCAGGCGAGCCCATTGCCAAGTGGAAACGGTTCGTTTTTACGAGAAAGAGGGGATTTTGCCGCAACCTCCGCGTAGCGCCGCCAACTTCCGCCTGTACAGTGAAACACATGTCGAGCGCCTTCTTTTCATCCGCCGCTGCCGCTCGCTCGACATGACGTTGGACGAGATCAGGCGGCTTCTGCAGATTCGCGACACGCCGCAGGACGACTGCTCCGCGGTCAGCGCATTCCTTGATGACCATATCAGGCACATCGGCGTACGTATGGCGGAACTCGAACAGCTGAGAGATCAACTTGTCTCTCTTCGCCGGCGATGCAGCGGAGCTCGAACTGCCGAGCAATGCGGGATTCTGCAAGAACTCGGTTCACCAGGATTTGCCTCCGACTGATTGAGTGTCACGCCGGTTTTTTCCGTGATCATCCCACCGGAAGCTCATGCACCAATCCGCCAGAACGCCAATGGAAATAGAATGGCCCCTTCTTCCCCAAGACACGACGGCGGAGCTGAACCACATCGGACAACGATTTACTTCTTTGAGGTCAGCTGCTTGGCCAGTTCCTCTTCAATCATCTGAGTAAAGCCGGCCATATTGCGCTGCTGCAGACCCCGGCCGTTGATGAAGACCGTTGGGGTTCCGCGCACACCAACCTTCTGACCTTCCTGCAGGTCCTCATTGATCATCTGCTGCAGTGCCGGATCGTTGCGGTCCTGATCAAACCTCTTCATATCGAGACCGAGCTGTTCGGCCAGTTCGCGGATTTTTTGCGGATTCAGTTTGTTGTAATTTTCAAACAGCAGGTCGTGTAGTGGCCAAAATTTTCCCTGCCGCTCTGCGGCAAAAGCCGCTGTGGCTGCAGCACGGGCATTTTTGTGCATTCCCAGGGGGAAATTTTTAAACACCAGCTTGACCTTGCCGGGATAGGTCTCTAATACCTGTTTGAACAACGGAACGGCCTGGGCGCAGTAGGTACACTCAAAATCATCAAAAACGACAATCTCTACCGGTGCGTCCGGTGCGCCCAGCGAAGGCGCCCCGGCGGTCTTGAGCGACACCACTGGTTGCAGTGCCAACAGATTCATCTGTTGGCGCTCGGCCAGCTGCAGAATCAGTCGATTTTCTCCCTGGGGAGTGATCCCGGTCACCTCCGGGCCAACATCAAAGCCTCCCTGACGTTCCCCCTCGGCAGTATAGATCTGCACCTGTCCGGTTGTCGTCAGCACATAAATGCGCTGACCATCGGCCGATGAAACCACTTGTCGAGGCGTCTTTCCAAGTGGGACCGACCTGAGCAAACGAACATCGACCGAATCAGCAAGCAGGCTGGTGGCGCTGAGCAGCAGAAGCAATATTGCGAGCAAGCTTCTCTTCATGATCTATCCTTTTTTAAAGTAGGGTGGAGTTTAGCCTTGTCGTGTGGAAACCTGCGATTCCCGGAGCCCCTGAAAGCGGTGGACACGGATAGCGCTCAAAAATTTCTAGAACTGCTGATAGGGGGGCATGTTGGCCCGCCGGGCCATCTCCCGGATTGGATCGTAATCGGCGTCGATGAGTTGCTCGAAGCCATCCATCCAGCCCGCCTTGAGCACCTTGACTTGCTCGCCGTCGATCTCCACGGTATCTTCGGGAGTAAGCTCCATGAGCGCCTGACGGAATTTCTTTACCAGTTCAGGGTCTGTGCCCTCAGCAGCCCCGAAGGTACAGTAGGGAATGATCGGGCTCTGGGCCAGGATGTGAAAATCGTCCGCGGAAATCTTCCCCTCCCGGGCCATGATTTCCAGATCCAGGACCGGCGCAGCCGCCAAGTCGTACTCTCCGAAATAGACGCCGTAAATGACCTTTTCATGCTTGAAGGAGCCCTGAGGTATACCATAGTAGGCAAGGTCCTTCTCCGGATCAATCCCCGCCCGGAGCATGAGGTCGTACTGCGCCAGATACCCCGTTGGGGCCAGTTGGGGGCCGAAGACCATGCGTTTGCCACGGACATCCTCCAGCTTGGTGATTCCGCTTCCTTTGCGGGAAATGATTGCCCCGGCCGTGCGTGCGCCGAACTGTCCCCGTTTATCGGCGGCAACCAGCTGCAGGGCGTGGTTTTCCTTAAGGATGATGTAAAGAAGGGAGTTGGTGTGGGTAAAGGCGAACTTCTCCTTGTCGAAGCGCTCGTCGAAATCCTGGGTATCTACCGGCACCGCCTCCAGGCGTATCCCCAGCTTCTTCTCCAGGTAGCGGGTCAGAGGAAGAAACCGCTGCAGGGTCTCTTTCTCGCTGTTGCAGTTCATGTAGCCGATGCGCAGCGGTGGACCATTGGAGATCTCCTCGCAGCCCGCCAGCAGCAGGCCGGCGATAAGCAACAGCGCCAGATGGCGAAGATGCCGAATTCTCTTCATTTTCAACTCCTCCAGTTAAAATTCCAGAAGCCCGGAAGGCTCCCCGTTCAAGGGGGCGGCTGCATCCACCGGTCCCGCCTCCGGGCGGTCTCGATTGTCCCGAATCAGAGCAGCAATCTGCTCCACATCAGCCGTTCCCCACCAATTGCCCTGTGCCTTCACGCCCCCTGCCCCATCGTTCTGCATGGCGTATTCACCGTTGTCGGTGAGAAGATTGCCGGTTATCTCACCACTGAAGCCGAGGGTGCGGATCCCCGCCCGGCCGTTGTCGGCAATACGGTTGGCCTGCACGAACCCCCGGGAGTCTTCCAGATAAAGACCGTGCTCGCTGTTGCCGACCAGCAGGTTCCCCTTCAGGTTGACCTGTGAGCGTTGTAGGTAGAGGCCCTTGCGGTTGCCGGAGATGCGGTTGCTCGAGGCTTCCAGGGTGGAGTCGCGTAGGTTCACCCCGTTGACCAGATTGTTCTCGATGCGGCAACCGCTCAGGGTCAGCTCATTGTAGACCCCACGCAGTCCCCAGTAATTGCCGGAGATAACCGAATCGCGAAGCCGCACCTCGGAGTTGCGGAACTGCATGCCGTTGAGATTGTTCTCGATGCGGCAACGCTTGATGGTGACCGTCGACTCCTGGAACTGCAGACCGCGCAATGGCTGCTCCTTTCATTTGTTGAAAACTAAACCGGGTTGCCTGGATACGCCGAAGGCTAGGGTTTATTTCCCATGAGATCCCGCACGGTTTTGACTTCATCCGTAGCGAATTTGAAACTTTCAAACAATATCGGGGCGATCACCGCGCGCGCGTTTACGATAGAACGAGAACAGGGTCAAAAGCACCCCGCAGCCCATAGCAAGACTCCCGGCGAAAGCGATGTTCGTACCGGGGTCATAGTTGATGGTCAGGATGCTGTAGGGCATATAACGACCACCGCCCCTGGTCTGCCCGTACGATGCGGGGATGACGACCAGCCCGTTCCAGATCAGGGGATGGTTGCTGCGTGTCTGAACCCGTTTGAGTAACTGGTCGCCTTTATACAGAGCCAGGGTGTTGAGCATCTCCATCGGTCGACCACTCGGGGCAAGCACCGGTTTAAAAGCCTCCAGTTTCAGGAGGACCCCCAGTTGCGGCAACGACAGGCTCTGTCCGACCAGTAAGGCGTTCTCTCCGCTGCGAAAACCCGACTGGCTGCCCCAGAGAAAAGCCCCAAGAATCAGCACAAAGCCAAGGTGGATCAGATACTCGCCGCACTTGCGCCAGCGGACTTGGAAATGACCAAGCCAGTCGATAAAACAACAGAGGGTGTTCAGCGCCAGCAGAACCACCAGAAATCCGGCCACTGGAATCCACCAAGTCATTCCCGGTGACTGCGTCGCAACCTTTTCTATCCACAGCCCAAGGGGCATGCTGTCCAGTCCACCAAAAACCTGCGGATTGAACGGCATCAACACCGAACCGCCGATCGCCAGCAGGGTCGCGATTGAGGCGAGGACGATCGTCAGTTTCAATGAGCAAAGCAGTTTCCAGACTCTACTGACGAGCAGGGGTAGTTTCATCATCGTTGGCTCTCCCGGTCAGTCGAGGGGATGGTTGCTGCTCATCAGCAGACCGATACCGAGATAGGTGAACAGCACCACGCCGAAGCCGACAATCGACAGTACGGCATAGCCGGAGCCCTGCCAGCGCCGGATGAATTTAGCGTGACACATCCCGGCATAAAACAGCCAGATCAGTGCCGACCAGACCCCTTTGATATTCCAGGAAAAATAATAGCCCCAGGCAACATAGGCCCAGATACTGCCGAAGATCATACAGAGGGTAAACAGATTGAAGCCGAGAAACACCGCCTCTTCATTGAGTTTTCGTAGGAGCGGCAGATCGGGTAACAGCTTCGTCTGCAAACGTTTTTGCAGCAGATAGAGAACTCCCATCGAGAAGGCCATGGCGAAAAATGCATAACCAGCAAAAGAGAGGGAAACATGCAGAGTGAACAGTGGTGTGTCCAGCGCCGGGATCAGCGGTGGGATCTTGGGGCTACGCGGCAGTACGCTGCCGAGCAGCAGCAGGTTGCAGAACATCACAAACAGTCCAGCGGCGTGGATCCGGTAGCGTAGTTCAAAATAAAGATAGGTCGCTGCCAGGGCCCAACTGAAAAAGAACTGAGTGGCAAACAGGTTGGTGACCGGTAAATAGCCGGCCGCAATCCAACGCAACGCGAGACAAATTGTCTGCAAGGCAAAACCAACCAGCACCAGCATAAAAGCACTGCGCCACACCCAAGTGCGACGCAGCGACAAATGGAACAGGTAGAGTGCTACGGCCAGCAGGTAGGCACCGAAGGCACCATACAGCAGAGGCGTTTGTGGAATGTTCACAAAAGGCGTCCCGTTTAGAAGATGTGAAAATTAATCATGCCCGGTTTCCATGTGATCGATCATCGTGCGCACCTTGTCGGCACCCTGTCCTGACGGGACCAGCACTAGGTAACGGGTCCAGGCATCTTTAGCCTTTTCCTTTTCACCGAGATCCTGACTGTAGACTATTCCCATGTTGAAGAGTGAATTCTGATGGTTGGGGTTCAACTTGCTGGCCTTGGTAAAGTTCTCAATTGCTTTGTCAAACCAGCCAATCTGGCGGTACATGATCCCCTGGTCGGTCAGGACGTCGGGATCATTCCCGTCCAACTCAAGGGCCTTGGTGTAGGCTTCAACCGCTGGCATCGGTTGATTGGAATCAAAATAGTTATTTCCCAACTGAACCCAGGCATTGCGGTTGCCGGGTTCTTTGGCAACAATTCCTGTGAGCATCCGAATATTCTGCTGATAGTCAACAGCAACTGCGCTCGTCCCTACCTGGCTGGACGGAACGGAGTTTTTTCTTGCCTTGGTGAAAATCGTCCCCACGAGCCCACCGACTATCAGTGACACCACAATCAGAAAAATTGTCTCTTTTTTCATAAAACCTTCCTGTTCGAATGAGTTCGTTATCCCAAAGGGTCAAAGCCGCAGGCGACCTAAATCGTCAGGCAACCGACCCTGCCAAGGGCGTTATTTTCCGGAGGCGGGTGCGTAGGGCGAAACCCCGCCAGCTCCCTGCTTGGCCTGCAGGATCCGGGCGATTTCCTGTTCTGCCGTTGCGATCAGTTGCGCTTCAGGGTTGCTGGCGAGAAAGACTCGTAAGAGTTCGAGCGCCTTGTCGTACTCCCCCTTGTGCTGGCTGTAGATCAGAGCCATGTTCAGGAGCGAGCTGCTGTGGTCGGGTCGACTCTTATAGGCGCGCTCGTAGCTTCCCAGCGCCTGGTCGTATTGTCCAATCTGCTGATAGATGCTGCCGAGGTCGGTCAATACGTGGGAGTCGTTGGGCGCCACCTTCTCTGCCTGCAGGAAAACCTGGTATGCCTCGCGAATATTTCCCATTTCCAGGTAAGAGTCGCCAAGAGCGAGCAGCGTCTGCAGGTCATTCGGATTTTTTCCCAGCGCGGCCTGGTACTGAATGATCTGCTGTTGCACGTCGGCCTGACCGTGCTCCTTGTCCTCACTCTTGACCGGTCCGCCTGTGACCAGAAAATAAGCGCTCATCAGCGAGACAGAGACCAGCAGCGCCCAGAAAAAAGCGCGAACAACAATCTCCCGACGGGTTGCAGTAGCTTCCACGATCAATCCTCCTCGACCTTGAGTCGTTTGTTCAAAACCTCGATCTTCAGTGACAGTTTTCGCTGCCGCTGTGCCAGAGCGACGACATAGCCGCTCAGACCGATCCAGATGGCCATATACGCGATTACCAAATATGTTTCTTTCATGATTTTGTCCCGTCTATTTGAAGATCGTTCACCTTGGCCTCCTGGAGATACAGAGAAACCCGGAATTTATAAAGTCCAACCCAGAAGATCAGCATGGCCGTCATGCAGACCAGTAAAGTCACAATCATTGAGGATTCCAGTCCGACCGAATTAGAACGGATCACTGTGGGGTGGATGCTGCGCCAGATTCGCGCTGAAAGAAAGACGATCGGCACATCGATAAAGCCGACGATCGCCATCACCGCAGAAAAGGTGGCGCGCTTACCCTCTTCGTCAATCGCCGAACGCAGAATCAGACAGGAGGCGAAGATAAACCAGAGGATCAGCGAGGTGGTCAGGCGCGGGTCCCAGGTCCAGTAGGTGTTCCAGATCGGCTTCCCCCAGAGGGAGCCGGTGATCAGTACCAGGGTGGTCATCACCACACCGATTTCAACGCTGGCCGCCAGGCGCGCATCCCAGACCCGTTGCCGCCGCCGCAGGTACATGATCCCAGAGACGCAGGCGACGAAAAACGACAGGAACGCGGAGAATGCCAGCGGCAGGTGGAAGTAAAAAATCTTCTGTACGCTGCCCATGGTTTTTTCCATTGGCGCGTAAAAAAAGACCATCCCGATCGCCACTGGAAGCAGCAGGGCGGCAAGGCCGGAAAAAAGAGCGGATCGATTCAGTACAGACACATCAGTCCTCCCTGATAGCAAAGGGGAAGAGAAGATAACCTGCTGCAGTGAAAATCACGCAGAAGGCGACCATCGGTTCGAGTTGATCGAGGAGTTCGGTCAAGGGTTTTGCGGCCATCGCTCCGGCCGTTGCTTTCACCGCCAAGGCGGTCAGCGGCAAAATCAGCGGGAACAACAGGATCGGTAACAAGACCTCGTTGCGGCGCGTCCCGGCCGAAATCGCCGAGATCAGGGTGCCGGTGGTCGAAAAGCCCAGATTGACCAGCAGCAGGATCGGCAACAGAGCGAGCGGAGCCGCCGTGAGTTGAGCGCCGAACAGAACGTAAAAGACCGGCACCAGCACCAGCTCCGAAAGCGACATCAGGGTGAAGTTGACCATTGCCTTGGCGGCGAAGATTTCCCCTGGCGTTATCGGACTGAGCAACAGCGCGGCGACACAGCCGTTCTCCTTCTCCCGGGCGAAGACCCGTCCCAAGCCGAGCACAGAGGAAAAGATGATTGCTACCCAGAGAATGCCTGCACCAGATTCGGCATCGATCTGTTTGCCGATCCCGCTGGCGATATTCAGCATCACCAGGATCAGGGCGCCGAAAAAGGCCATCGAAATCAGCGATTCTTTTTTGCGCAGTTCGATCCGCAGATCCTTGCCGAGCAGAAACTTTATCTGCCGCAGACTGCTCACACCGCCTCCAGGTGCTGAAAATACAGCTCTTCAAAGGTGGTCGGATCAACGTTAGTTTTCTGCTCCAGGTAAACCAGCTCGCCGCGCGTCAAAATCCCCAGCCGGGTGGCGGATTCCATCCCCCGGCGCAGGTTGTGCGTGACCATGATGATGGTGCGCTTGCGGCTGTGCAGCAGCTGCAACTGATCGCGCAGGACGCTGGCGGCATGTTCGTCGAGGCCGGTGTAGGGTTCGTCAAGCAGCAGCAGCGCCGGGTCGTTGACCAGAGCGCGGGCGATGGTCAGGCGCTGCTGCATCCCGCGCGACAGATTCGCCGCCAGCATGTCGTAACGATCGGCCAGTTTGACCTGTTCGAGCAGGACCAAGGCACGTTCCCGCGGTTGCTCGACGCCATAAAGGGCGGCGTAAAACTCCAGATTCTCCAACACGGTTAAATCCTGGTAAACGAACGATTGGTGCGAAACCATGCCGAGTTGGCTTCGGTACTGCTCCGGGTGTTCCTCCAGATCATAATCCAGGACCTTGACCTGTCCGGAACTCGGCCGCAGCAAGGTGGCGATGATTTTCAGCAGGGTCGATTTGCCGGCGCCGTTGGGACCGAACAGGCAGAGGAACTCTCCGCGCTGAAGATCGAGATCGATGCCGCGCAGTGCTTCCCGGCTACCGTAGGACTTGCGCAGCCCGCTGACGCTTAAAAATGCAGCTTCGTCACTCACTTTCTGCCTCAGACCTTTTCTTCGTCTTGCAGGCGCTGCTCGGCCTCGATCGCATCGGCGATCTTAAGGCTGAGAAGGGACCTCAACTCTTCGTGGTCATCTGTGCTGATTTTTCCCGTCGCCAGTTCAAAATCGATATCCTTGATCGCCTGGAGGTTGTGTTTTTTCTCCTGTTGCAGCGCATCTCGCTGTCGCTGCCGCGCATCGATATTAAGCATCAAGGGTTGTGCAGGCTGAAAAACCGGCCACAGGGTATAAGCCATCAGCAATGTGCTGATGATCAGCAGAAGTGCAATTTCCATGGTCAATTCTCCTCGTCCAGTTCGGATAGTTCTTTCTCAATCTGCAGCCGTGTTTTTTCATCAAGGGCCGTTACCGGCTTGGCTGCACCATTATCTGCGGCCTGCTTGCGCCCGGCGGAGCCCCACCGACGGATGATAAAAAGCGCCGCCGGAATGCCGATCAACAGTGCGATAAAGGGGCCGGTGTAGGCCACCAGGTTGAAACCTTTCTTGGGCACCGTGGTCAGAATCTTTTCGCCGAACTGAGCGACAAAAAAGTCAAGGATCTCCTGCTTGTCCTTCCCCTCATTGAGCATTTGAGTGATCGAAGCACGCATCTGGTCGCCGCCGCTGCAACGGCCGACATTCAACGGTTCCCCTGGACAGACGTAGCAGATCAGGCTTTCGGAGACTTCGGTTTCGGTCAATTGTGCGAATCCCGAGATCGGAGCGATTAGGAGAATCAGAAGTAACGCGGGGGCGGCCCACAGGATTTTTCTGTTCATGACTGTTTCCTTCGTGAAGGGATGATCGCCAGAATCCCGCCGAGCACCATCAGTCCGCTGCCGAACCAGATCCAGATCAGCAGCGGATTCACCGCAACCTTGAGGGTGATCTCATTGCCATTGCCGATTCCCGGCATGGTCACATAGAGGTCCTGGGCCAAGGTCGAGCGGATCGCCACTTCGGTGGTTGGTTGTTTGGCGTTGACGTAGTGGCGGCGCTCTGCTTCCAGCACATCAATTCGGCTGCCGTCCTTGAATACTCCCAGTTGCGCCGCATAGATGGTGCGATTGTACTTTTTATAGGTACGGAAGTTTTCGTATTTCAGTTCAAAGTCGCCGATGGTCAGTGACTCTCCCTGGCGCAGAGTCCCCTGGGTTTCCAGCTTGTAGGCTGAGGATGCAGTGATACCGATCACCATCATCGCCAGGCCAAAATGGACGATGTGGCCGCCGTAGCGGCGGCGCATCCGCCAGAGAAGTTTGACCGCAGCGGATGGCGACGATTCGCCGGTCAACTTCTTCCGCGAGCGAATCGCGGTGAGGTATTCCTGAACAATGGTGGCGCCGACGAAGGCGGAAAAAGTGAAGGCGAGCAGGGCGTAGAACTCGCGGATGCCAAAAACCGCCATGATGATCCCCGACAGCAGCGCGGTCAGGGCCGGACGCAGGAAATTGCGGCGCAGATTGCTCACCGACGCCTTGCGCCAGCCGATCAGCGGACAGATCCCCGTGAGCAGTATCAGGATCAGAAACAGCGGGGTGTTCACCTGGTTGAAGAACGGCTGGCCGACGGTGATCTTGTTGCCGGTCATCGCTTCGGAAATGATCGGGAAGACGGTGCCGAGCAGGGTGGCAAAGGCCAGGGCGAGCAGAATCACGTTGTTGAACAAAAATGTGCTCTCCCGCGAGAGGTAGGATTCAACGCTCCCCGGAGTTTTGAATTCGCCGTAACTTTCCGCTAGCAGATAGAGCCCACCGACCAGCACCACGACCATGAAAAACAGGAAGTAGCCGCCCAGCCCGGTCGAGCCGAAATCGTGCACCGACTGCAAGATGCCGCTACGCACCAGGTAGGTGCCGAAGATGCAAAGGACGAAGGTCAGCAGGATCAGGACAACGTTCCAGACCTTCATGATCCCACGCCGCTCTTGAAGGATGGCGGTATGGATGAACGCCGTCGACACCAGCCAGGGGATGAAGGAGGCGTTTTCCACCGGATCCCAGGCCCAGTAGCCGCCCCAGCCGAGCTCGACATAAGCCCACTGCCCGCCGAGGATAATGCCGATCGACAGGAAGATCCACGAAAGGACGTTCCAGGCGCGGGTCTTGCGAATCCAGCCAGCGTCGGTCGTGCCGGTGATCATGGCGGCGATGGCGTAGGCAAAGGGAACCGTGAAGCCGATATAGCCAAGGAACAGGGTCGGCGGGTGGAAAACCATGCCCGGGTTCTGCAGCATCGGATTCAGCCCCCCGCCGTCCTGCGGCATGAAGGCGAGGGTTTCGAAAGGGTTGCTGATTGCGCAGAGCAGAAACAGGAAAAAACTCAAGGTACCTGCCAATACCAGGTAGAGGTAAGGGGTGTTCCGATCATTCGTTTCCCGGCGGTTATTGAAGATCACCAGAGCGATAAAGAGGCTCAGCACCCAAGCCCAGAACAGCAACGAGCCTTTCTGCCCGGCCCAAAAGGCGGTGATTTTGTAGAACAGCGGCAGCGCCCGATCAGAATAAGAGGCGACATACTCAACCTGGAAATTGTCGGTCAGGAAAAGATAGGCCAGAGCCACCGAAGCCAGGGTGGTGGCAATCGCCGCGCTGATCAGGGCGCGCTTGCCCGCCTGAATCAGTCGCAGGTTATTACGGGATAGCCCGCACAAAAACAGCCCCATCGACAGCAGCGTAAAGACCAGCGCTGCAACCTGGGACGAGGTACCGAATGCTATCATTGACCAACCTCCTGCTTGTTTTTAGGGTCTGATTCATATTTGGAAGGGCACTTCACCAGCAGCGTGTCTGCCAGGAAGAGATTCTTTTCTCTGTCGTAGGTGCCTTCGAGCAGCGCTTCGATTTCCGGTTCAAAAGAATCCGGCTTAGCGCCGTTGTAGAGTGCAGCGATAATCTGCTGAGGATTCTTTTCATCCTTGATTGAGAAACGCAGGACCAGATCCCGCTGGTTGTAGTCAATATCACCGTCAAGGACCAGGCCACCGACGCGCACCGCTTGATCTGCCCCAAGTTTCATCCCCAATGCCGAGGTCTTCAGTTCGGAAACCGTCATATAGTAAACGCTGGTGTTGGCCAGACCACGATAGATCAGGAAGCCGACACCGGTCAGCAACACCAAGACCGCGATAAGCACTTTTCTGTTCGATTTTTTCATCCGTCTCCACTTTCATCCCGAAATGTGATCACTGATCGCCCGGTGCGACAGGCGCATCGGGCAAGTCTATGAGCACAGTCTGTGCCAGCTCCGGGGGGAGACCTTTGTTGTGAGTTAAGCGGGCGAATTGTAAGCGGAAATTTTTTGGAATGCGCGGATTAAACAGGAGAGGAGGTTGAGCACCGGTTGCGACAAAAACGGCCAGAGGGACAAATTGTCGCAGTTGCGGTCGATCAGTCGTTCAGTTTGCGCTGGATCGTTTTGCGGTTTATCCCCAGAATTTCCGCCGCCCGCACCCGGTTTCCGTCGCAGCGGTCGAGGATGTAGCGGATATAGTCCAGTTCGAGCTCTTCCAGGGTTTTATCATCGGGCAGGCAAAAGCGGTTCGCGGGGCGAATCTGTCGGAGCATTTCTTCGGGAAGGTCGGTAATCTGCACAGTTCCGCTGTCACAGATGTAGGTGCAGCGCTCGACCAGGTTGCGCAGTTCACGAACGTTGCCGGGCCAGGAATAATCGACCAGCGCGCGCAGCACTTCCGGTGGAAAGAAGCCGTCCCGCCCCTGGGCGGCGTGCTGCGCGACAAACGTTTCGACCAGCAGCGGGATATCCTCCCGCCGCTCCCTGAGTGGGGGAACGAAAATCTGAAAGGTAGCGAGGCGGTAATAGATATCCTGGCGAAACCTCCCGTCTCTGGCCGCCTCCCGCAGATCGCGGTTGGTCGCCGCGACAATGCGCACATTGAAAGGGATATCGGTCGTGCGCCCCAGCGGCCTGACTCGCCGCTCTTGAATCGCGCGCAGCAGTTTCGCCTGAATCGTCGGCGGCATCTCGCCGATTTCATCGAGGAACAGGGTGCCGCCGTCGGCCGCCACGAACAGCCCTTGTTTGTCCCTTTCGGCGCCGGTGAAGGCCCCGCGGGCGTGGCCGAACAGCTCGCTCTCCAGCAACCCTTCAGGGAGCGAAGCACAATTGATCGGCACGAACGGTCCGTCCATGCGGGAAGATTCACGGTGGATCGCCAGGGCTATCAGCTCTTTGCCGGTACCAGTTTCCCCTTCGATCAGCACGCTCCCTTCGGCGGGCGCGACTTTTTCGATGAGCGAAAAAACCTGCTGCATAGCGGGGCTTTTGCCGAGCAGTTGCTGAAACCGGTACGGCCGGGCGACGCGATCTTCCAGCTCCTTCACCCGCAGGCGCATGCGCAGCTCCCGTTCGACCCGTTTGACCGCGATCAGGATCTGCTCCATCTTAAACGGCTTGATGATGTAATCGTAGGCCCCCTTGTCGATAAAGCCGATGGTGTCGTGAATGTCACCGAACGCGGTAATCAGAATCACGAAAGGGGTAAAGCCGGGGCTCGACTTGATTTTATCCAGCAGGCCGACACCGTCCATGCCGGGCATCTTGATGTCGCTGATCACCAAGTGAAACTCCCGCACCGCCAACCGCTCCAGGGCTTCTGCGGCGGAGCCTGCGGCCATCGTCTGATAGCCCTGCTCGGAGAGAATGTCGCGCAGGAAGTCGCGCATATCCTCGTGGTCATCGACAACCAGAATCTGGAAATCCGACATGTAGCTCATCAGCTTGCACCCTTCTGCAAAAGAATGGCAGCGGATGTCGGCTGGGGTGAAAAGTCCGGCCGCACGGGGAGAGTCATGACGAAGCGGGCACCGCGTTCGGCAGCCTCTTCAACCCGGATTTCGCCGGAATGTTCGGCGACGATATTGGCGACGATGAACAGCCCCAGACCGGTCCCCTCGCCGACGTCCTTGGTGGTGAAGAAGGGGTCGAAGATGCGCGATCGCTGGTGCTCGGGGATGCCCGGGCCGCTGTCTTCATAGGTGATCCGTAGGGTGTTTGGCTCGGAATCGGCTACCGCGCAAATGCGGATGCTCCCCGCCCCTTCGATGGCTTGAAAGGAGTTAAGCATCAGGTTGACAAACAGCTGCTGCAGGGCGGCCGAGTCGCCGACCAGCTGCTCGTCGGTCAGCTCGAGCTCAAGCGAGATCTCCTCGCGGCTGCGCTTGGAACGGAGCAGGCAGAGGGCGAAGGCTTCTTCAATCGGACGGCGCAGGGTGAGTGGGACGAAGACCTGTTCATCCTTGCGCGAAAAGGCCAGTAGGCGATTGATCAGTGCGGCGATATTTTCACTCTGTTGGACGATGCTGGCCAGTGATTTCTGGGCGGGATCATCCTTGGCGAGCTTGGCGAGCAGGTATTCGGCGCGGCCGCTGATGACGTTGAGCGGAGTGCCGATTTCGTGGGCGAGGCCGGAGCTGAGCTGACCGATGGAGGCGAGTCTCTCGGCGTGGCGCAACCCCTTCTCCAGTTGGAGCTTCTCCAGATAGAAAGTTTCCCGCTTTTGGTTCAGTTCTTCAAGTTGCACCGCCATCCGGTTGAGTTCATCGCTCAGCCGATCAAGGTCGGCTACCCCACTCGACTCGACCCTGGAGGTAAAATTCCCGGCCCCGAGCTGGCGGGCGGCCCCGATCAGCCGCTGCATGGGCTGAGTAATGTTCCAGCGGGTAATGAGGATGATCACCACGCCGAGTCCCATCGTGACGGCGACGGTAAAAAACAGAAACCGGCGAGTGGTTCCTGCCAGCGTCCGGTTGATCTGCTGCAACGGCAGGACAACCTCCAGTGCTCCCTGGCGCGAATCGCCAGCCCCCAGCACCGGGACAGTGATGGAAAAGAACTGCTCCAGCGCATTGGCAAAAAATTCCTCGCGACCCGCCTCATCAAGGGTCAGCAGATCGATCCGCTTCTGTGGCAGGGGCAGTGGGTTGCAATGGGCGCAGGCAACTCCATCCGGAGCGCCGTGACGATCGTAAAAGCGCAGCATGGGGGGGGGCGACCAGTCACGCGGGGCAATGTCGGCAAGCAGCTTGTCCAGGTCGACAGCCGGATCGCCCGGATGGTAGAAACGTAGCACCGACGCCAGGGAGCGCGCCATGAGGCGCGCCTCTGAGCGCACCCCGGCGAGCAGATGGTTCCGCTCATACTGGATGGACACGTAGCCCAGAACTGCGGAAGCGATCGCAATCAGAGGAAAGAGATAAAGAAATATCCGGGTCGCAATGCGCATTCGGCCAGCCTGATGATTTTTCGAAAGGTTCCGATCTCGAATGACATGATAAAGACTTCCAGATGAAAAGTCACCCCAAGTCCCGCGGGAAGACGCCACCCCTAGTGGCGATGCCGGTGATGGATATCGGGCCAGTGGGCGTGCCGGTGGGTCAGTGGCTTGTGCTCATGGTAGTGAATGGTTTCGTTGTCGTCACCCGCAGTATGTTCGTGCTCATGATGTTCATCATGGTCGTGGCCGTGGGGTTTGTGGGGAAAATGCAAGGAACAAATTGGCTCCCAAGAGCAGAGAGTCGGACTACGGAGAAATCGACCGGAAGCAGTAGATGAGATGAAGCGGGATTAGGGGTTTATGGCTTAGAGGTTTTACCTAAACTTTTTGAACTCCCAGTTCGATATTCACGCCATTATTTCCTTCAGCAGCGTGCCGAGTCTTCTCTGAAGTTAAGGTGAGTAATTGGCCTTCCCTCAATAGGCAACGTAAACTTCTGCTGTGCCGAACAGTTCGGTCATCTTTTTCAAATCGACTGGCGTAACGGCCTGCTCAATTTCATTCTCTCCGATCTTATAGAGCAGCATCATAGTCCGGTTAGCATAGAGTTCAATCCCCTTCTGCTTCAGAAAACGGATGTACTCGCCGTAATTATGGGGGACGCTCTCAAGGGGGACGCCAAGCTGCTTGGTCAGGCTTTTGCGCTCCCGCTCCGGCAGATCAGCTTTGTCCAGAGGGGTCTGGTCGCCGCCAAAAATGCCGCCTTTTTTGAGGGCGGTGACGCCGCTGGCATCGAACAGGATGGTCACTTGATAGCCTTCCTGTAATGCGGTCCAGGCGACATTGGGGACTGCACAGATCTGGGCATCATCGAGTTTCAGGGATGTCTTGGCATGGATCAGGAAACTCTTACCGTCCCCGGAACCGGCCAGGGCCGGCATTGCGAGCATTATTAAGCCGGTTAGCAAAACGAGAATACGTCTCATGATTTTCTCCTTTCGCATTGCTGGTGTTAGGGCCCTAGTTGGATCGGCGGGCAGGGGACGTCCCCATAGGAGCAGAAGACGCAACAGTCCCCTGACCGAGGTTTTAGCCGTTTGCCGCACCCTTGGCATTGATGGAAGAATTGGCAGGCGTCCGAGGGCATGGTCAGCCGTTCAGCGAAGCCACAGTGCGGACAGGTCAACTTGGATTCGGTTTTAAGTGTCATAAATGTGCTTCCTTCGTTTTTCGCAGCGTCCACGACACGGCGGACGTCTCCCAAGCATCATCTGCTTTCGGGATGCTTTTCAGTGCACTGACAGCCCCCTCGTTTTTTGGCGTCAAGAATCTTCTCCATAATCTGGGAGTGGCCTCCATGGTCTCGTAGGTCCTGGCGGATATCGGCCTCCGTATGTTCGAAACAGTAGCAGATGAACTCAGTCATTCGTTTCTCTTCCGGGAGCTTGAAGTCGGTTACCGGTTTGCCGGCAACACAACATGGTAACTGCCAGTTACGTTGACGGCCTCGGCCATTTGATCCGGTGACACTTGTTGTGGATCATAGACCACCACAGACGTCCTCTCCCCATAGCTGACCTTGACTTCGTGGACGCCATCGAGTCGCTGCAAGACGGTCTTGACCGCAAACGTACAGGCGGCGCAGGTCATTCCCTCAACTGGCAACTCTACAGTCTGCTTCTCGGCCGCCTGTGCCGAGGAGATGCCACAGAAGCTAACGTTAGAGCATTTTTCGCTCAGGCTGCTCAGGGCAAAGGCCGCTCCGGTAAACAGTGTAAGCAACAGCAGGAGTTGGGATAGTCTTTTCATTGAGGATCACTCCTTTTAGTCGAGGAGAGTCAATAGTATCTGGGGAAAGAACAACATACCCAGGGTTACAATTGTGGCGATCCACAACATGGTCTTCTGGACCCGTTTATTGCGGTAAGCACAGCAAGTGCCATCCGGGCAGTCTGTCGCTTTCGGTTTGCGGTAGGTGGCATAGAAGGCGCCCGCCAGAAAAACCAGGGTCAGGGCCATGAAGTAGGGACGGTAGGGTTCCAGCGCAACCAGAGCACCGGCACTGCTAATGCCCAGAAAGACGAGCAGGAGCGGACCGATGCAACAGGCCGAGGCGAGAATTCCTGCTATGATCGCTCCAGCCAGCCCGAACCTGATCAACCTTTTGCCCTCTTGGAACGTTGGCTCTTTGGAAGGATTCTCTATCAGATTCTCTATCATGGCGCTGTTACCTTTCCTGCATCAGGGGAACAAAGAATTCCGCCGCAAGCTCCATGGCTTCCTGAAGACTGAACAGTTCCCGCGTTTCCGGCGCCAGTTTTTGCCAGTCGATAGCGGCATCGAGGTTTTTCAGAAAGACCATTTTCCGGCACAGGCTGTGGGCGGCGCAACCGGTGGTCTCTTGCCAGTGAATCCCCAGCAGAAGTTCGGCTGACGGTATTGTTTCCAACAGCTCACGGCCACGCTGCCGGAGGTGGATCGGCTCACTGCTCATTTCACAGCTCGAATCGATTATCACGTCTAAGCCGAACATTGGACTGACCGCCAGGGCATCAAGAGCGCACATGGCATGTACCTGGTGGCCGTTGACTTTCAGTAAGTGAGACGTCTTTTCCATCGTCAGCGGGTAAGCCCCGACCACCTCGTCACCGTCGTCGAGAACGATGAGATCATTATCGCGCAGGCGAGACAGGAAGTTTCCCGTGTCAGCTTGCCCCAACATCCTGGAAATCTTTGACACTTCCGGTGCCCGGCCCTGCTCCACAAAGAAGAGCAAAATCGCCCGGTGGCATGCTGCCTCTTCACTGGAAAGTCGTTGTTGACGTTCTTTTAATGGCAGGAGGCTGCGCAAGCGGTAAAGGGTTTCGGCCTTATTCATTTTGATTCCTCTTCAATTGACTCATCCGCCAGGGAATCAAGTATGGGGCACTCTCCTTGGGCGTGCCCGCATTCCTCAACTAGGGCTTGCAGGGCGGATTTCATCCTATTGAGATCAGCGATTTTTGATTCCATGGTGGCGATCTTAACCTCGGCCCGTTCACGGACTTCCTGGCAACTGGTTTGTTCATCAAAATAGAGCCCGAGCAATTCGTGGATTTCTCGAAGGGAAAAGCCAATGTCCTTGGCCCGACGAATGAAGCGTATCCTACGGACCGTCTCCGGCGGATAGCTGCGAAATCCATTGTCAGGTTTTGGTGGCTGCTCGACAAGTCCTTGGCGCTCATAGAAACGGACCGTTTCCACGCCAACTCCAGAAAGCTTTGCTGCCTTACTGATAGTCAAATTGCTCATCATGCTCTCCCTCTTGCCTACAAACATAAATGCCGTACTACAGTACGGAGTCAAGGGGTTTTTTAAGGTTTCCTGCAGTGATTGTCGATTTGAATTTGAAGCTTTATACTGTGGAATGGTGTTTTTCGGGGTGGTCAGGCATTGACTGTCTTGGATGGATGGGCAGGGAGCTTTCCCTTAGGATGTAATTCCATATTTTTGATATGAAGCTCGGATGGTCGCTTAATAGTTTTCGATGATTTGTAGGAAGCGCTTCGGGTCCAGGGTTTGGGAGAGCGGGCTGTTTAGAATGGGTAAAAAAAGTGCCCACACCTTTCGGGCGTGGGCAAATAGCATCAGGAGGCAATCGAAATCAGTAGATAGAGAAATGTTCCCTAAGATTTTTCGCAACCAAGTTCGCCGTTCTCCGAGGCAGGGGCATGGTACTGAAGGCGAATGGTTGCACCCTCGGGTGGCGTCAGAGGAAGTTGAAAACGAAAGGGCCATTCCTGAACTCCGCCGCGTTTGGAGGCAAGGTTGGGAATGCGCTTGGTTTCCTGCGCAACCAGGGTGCCATCTGGAGTACAGATGGCCAGGTCGACGTGCCCGGGAAGCTGGATCTCATGCATCCGTTTGACCCTGCCCGAGACGACAAAAGATTCCCCGTCCCGGTAGGTCTGGGCCGTGCTGACCGCAACTGAGGTCATTGGCGCAAGCACAATCGAATATCCCGGTGGCGAATAATCCAGAGAGACCCTATCTCCTGCCGCAGATTCTGGCTGAGGCACTGAACAGGCCGAAAGAACAAGCCCTAAGAGGGGAATGAAACCCAACTTTGTAACCAGTTTCAACATGTCGTCTCCTTTCTGGTTTGGCCCCTTCGCTGCGGGCCCCGGGTTGATTCGGGACTTGGTTTTGATCTACTTCGCACTGTTCAGCAATCGCAAGCTGTTTAACACCACCAATAACGTCGCCCCGGTGTCGGCAGCGATCGCCATCCAGAGCGAAGCCATGCCGAACAGGGTCAGGATGATAAACAC